>QWCE01004393.1_pt1 | contig 14014 bp, 12 predicted proteins | sample 1972531 | NCBI WGS metagenome assembly QWCE01 (sample SAMN09866716, study PRJNA288562) | Human gut metagenome isolate term4_stool, whole genome shotgun sequencing... | reverse complement strand
GATGGCTTGAAGTATGACGTCCTTACCTTTACCCGCATTGAGCCTCTCAAGCCCGGCGCGATGACCGAATGGAATGTTATCAACTATGTCGGTATTGGCAAGAACGTAACCAGCGCTGACATCCAGACTGCCGTTGAGAAGGGCTTTATTAAGGTATCGGAGGACGGCACGATGACCGTAAACGTTCTGGTGCAGGCCGACGCTATCCAGGCCGAGGGCTTTGCGGATGCCAAGGCGGCCTTCGCCGCGTTCGACGCACAGGCGTAATTGTCCTGTAGGTCACGCGCTCTTTCCAAAGAGCTGCGTCAATGAGTACCCACCTGCGCACGGGCGCAGAAATAATACATAAAAGAAGGAACAAAGCACATGAAAAAGAAAATCACCGCATTGTGCCTCTGCGTCGCCCTGCTGGCGGTCGCCGTCGTGGGCGCATCTCTTGCTTACTTCACCGACACGAAGTCTGCCACCAATACGTTTACTGTGGGAAACGTCAAGATTGACCTGATCGAGTCCAAACTCCATCGCCAAGGCTCCGGCGGAACCGGGGATACCTCTATTCCGACACCTAGCCAGACCGCCAGCGGAATGAAGTATATTTCTGACGGCACAAAGGCTTTCACCGATGCGGAGATCCAGGCTGATGCTAAGACCTATGCGACCGACTATCTGGCCGTGAAGGGTGAGAACATGGTTCCCGGCCGCCGTGTTGCCAAGAGCCCCTATGTGATCAACACCGGTGCCAACGATGCCTACATCCGTATCCGTGTGATGATCCCCTCCGCAGCCAACAATGACTATGTTAACGTGCATGATGGCGGCGTGATCACCAACGTGTGGTGCAGCACCTCCATGCTTAGCGGCGAGTTCGTCAACACCAAGAGCGGCGGCCAAAGCAATGAGCCTTACATCGAAAAGGCGGCGGTTACCAGGGACGGCGTAACCTACGATGTGTATACCTTTGTCCGCGTTGAGCCTCTGGCTGCTGGAAAGATGACCGAGTGGAACGTCTGGAACAACATCGGCATCAACAAGGATGCTACCAGCGCCGATATCCAGAAGGCTATTGACGCCGGTGCTATTACTGCAAGCGGCGATACCATGACCCTGAACGTTCTGGTCGAGGCCGACGCCATCCAGGCCGAGGGCTTTGCCAATGCCGCCGCTGCGTGGGCTGCCTTTAAATAATTCCTCCTTAGCGCGGCTTTTTCAATGAGCTGCGCTAATCTCCCTATCTCTGTGGTCTGTACCCCTCGGGGTACAGACCATATGAGAGCACCCGGCAAACACGGGCGCTCTCATATGGTTCGGCAAAGGTGTGCCGCATAAGCAATAGCTAACCCTTGCTCTATTTTCAAGCATTTTTCTGCGCATGTACGTAGAAAACATAATACACAAAAGGAGTAACAGCACATGAAAAAGAAAGTCACCGCGCTTTGCCTCTGCGTCGCCCTGCTGGCGGTCGCCGTCGTGGGCGCATCCCTCGCTTACTTCACCGACACGAAGTCTGCCACCAACACGTTTACCGTGGGAAACGTCAAGATCGACCTGTTGGAGTCCAGCCTGCACCGTGAAAACGCTGGCGTCGCCAACGGCGCAACCTCTACTTCTGAACTGTGGTCTGATGTAGCCAAGGAAGGCAGCGGCAACACCAGCAAGTACAAAGCTGGCGATACCTTCTACACCGATGCGCAGATCGAAGCGAATGCGGCAGAGTACAAGTGTGAAAACGTGCAGCTTATCCCCGGCAGATCCTATCACAAGATGCCCTATGTTAAGAACGTCGGCGCCAACGATGCCTACATCCGCATCCGTGTGATGATCCCCGCCGATCTGGACACCGCAGTTCTGAACAGCAGCATGTACACCTCCAGTGCCATGGATAAAGAATTCACCATGGCAATTGATCAGACTGGTACCGTAGATCGTAACGGCGTCCAGTACAATGTCTACACCTTCACCCGCATTGACCCGCTGGCTCCCGGTGAGATGACCTATTGGAACGTCTGGGGCACCATCCACATGGATACCACTGTCACCAGTGCTCAGAGCGAAGCGCTCTTCGGCGAGAATGGCCCCTATCCCGGCGGTGTGTTCCCTGTTCTGGTTGAGGCCGACGCCATCCAGGCCGAGGGCTTTGACGATGCCGCCGCTGCGTGGGCTGCCTTTAAATAATTCCTCCTTTGCGCGGCTTCTTCGATGAGCTGCGCTAATCTCCCTATCTCTGTGGTCTGTACCCCTCGGGGTACAGACCATATGAGAGCACCCGGCAAACACGGGTGTTCTCATATGGTCTGACTCGGCCATGCGGTTTTGTTTTTGATCCGGGGAAGGTCTTCCCAATTATAGCTTGATAGGAGAAGAACAGTGAAGCGAAAATTTTTGATTCTGTCGGTGCTGGCCCTCTGTTTCTCCCTGTTTGCCGCCGAAACCATTGCGTACTTCACCGCGGACAGCAAGGCGCACAACGTCATCACAACCGGCGGTGTGCAGATTGCGGTGCAGGAATGGGCGGACGAGGAGAGAACAAAGCCCTTTGAAGATGTGACCGGCGTGATGCCCGAAACCACCGTTACCAAAATCGTGGAGATCAAAAACACCGGCGTATCCGACGCGTGGGTGCGGGTGATGGTGGATAAGAAGATCGTTCTTCCGACCGGGAGCATCACACCGGATGCTTCTCTGGTGGAGCTGGCGTGCAACACTGCCGACTGGACGGAGAAGGACGGCTACTATTATTACAACAAAGTCTTAAAGCCCGGAGAGGTCACCGCGCCGGTTTGCACTGCCGTGAGCTTTCATGCCGATATGAGCAACGCGTATCAGAATGCAACGGCAACGATTGATATTTTCGCACAGGCCACGCAAAGCGCCAACAACGGGAATACTGCCATGGACGCGCAGGGCTGGCCGAAAGTGTAAGGGGGGAGCTATATGACGCGCAAAAAAGGAATCGCACTAATCATTTGTCTGACCCTGATTATCAGCATGGTACTTCCCGGCACGCTGGCGTTTTCCGGCGATCCGTCTGCCGAGAATGAAAATTTGACACTCGCGGAAGATACCCCGGTCCCCACGCCGGAGAACTCTGTGGAAGAAAAGGGCTGCACCTGTGACCCAAAGCCCGCCGAGGGCGGGCCGCACGGGGAGGGCTGTCCTTTCTATACGTCGATTATGGGAACTACTGCGGCGGCTGAGGGAACCGACAACCCTGTCACAGAGTCTGCGGCGAGACAGATCCGCATTAAAATCAACGTCTTTTGCGTAGACGATAGCAATGAAGCAATACCGCAGCCGGGTGTGACCGTTGAAGTGCGGCGGGAGCTTTATGGTGACTATTACGGCGACGGTGAAGAATTGACCGATTGGAAAGACGGGCTGCCTATGTTCAGCGGAACATCGGACGCGAGCGGCGTCGTGAATATTGACGCGCCGTACACCGTTGTAAAGGATCCAGATAATGCTGCAAATGATACTGCGTATCTGGGGAACGGCAAAACAAATGATAATGACCATGTTGTTTATCAACGCAGAGCTGACACCGATGCATTCTGTATTCGGTTTGCCATCGAGCCTGTCAACGGTAGTGGATACGCTCTGAACGGAGCAGACCAGAAAATCCGAAACTGGAAAAATGGTCAAAACGGAATAAACGTACATTCAAGCAATGGGGATGGTTATGCCTACGATGACTTTGTCTTTCAGAGTGGGCTTGTGGACATCGATAGTCAAACAGGTACCACCGGCGGTGCATTTGTTGAGGTTGATTTGTATGTGAAAAAGACCACGCCGGCGGAAGAACCGACTACGGAAGAACCGACTAAAGAGACAGTGAATATCAACTATGTGCCTGTCGGCCCTGCGGGCGCGACGAACTTCGGCTCCGTTGCCCCGGCGAGCGAAACCGTGATGGTAGAGAGCGGCCCTGCGGTCGGCTCCACGCCCGCGGCGGCATCTGGATTCAAGTTCGTCGGCTGGTTCAAGGATCAAGCATGCACGCAGCCGGTAGACGCGACATGGATCGAGAACAACAAGATCATCCCGCAAAAGACTACCGAGGCCTATGAAGCCGCGACGTACTACGCCAAGTTTGACTACGCCGTGGCCGATCTCACCATCAAGCAGGACGGCGGGATTGCGGATGAAAATCAGACATTCATCTATGTTGTTACCGGCGGAGACTTGCCGGCAAGCGGGATAAAAGTAGCGGTTAAAGGAAACAGCTCTGTGACAATAAAGAATTTAAAAATCGGCTCCTATACTGTCACAGAAGGAACCAATTGGAACTGGCGGTGCGGCACGACCGGCGGCTCTCAGAGTATAACCTTGCAGGGTGCGCAGACCAATGAGGTCAGATTTACAAACACCGTCAGCAATTCCAAATGGCTGAGCGGCAATGCGTACAGCGTGCTCTGAAAATCGAGAAAGGAGACGGCGATTATGTATCCGGGAGCACATAGCAGAAAAGACAGCAAGCCCCGATTCCCCACGAACAGAGCAGCAGTTTTGCTCTTATCCATGATTCTTTTGATCGGCATAGCAGTTGGTACGACCGTTGCCTTTCTGGTCGCCAGAACAGAGCCGATAAAAAGCACGTTCGAGTACGCCAAGGTTTCCTGCGAGGTAACAGGCTCGAAGGAAAATGTGCAGATCAAAAACACCGGCAATACTGCCGCCTATATCCGCGCCACCTATGTTGTAACGTGGCGCGATGGGAACAGGAATGTTGCCGTCTCTGTTCCCGATGGCTACTCCTATACTCTGACAGAAAATTTGGGCAACAACTGGAAAAAAGGCACGGACGGATATTTCTACTATTCGCTGCCGGTTTCCCCCGGCAGTTCAACAGAAGAGCGTCCTCTGGACTGTGCGGTTACATACCCGGAAAATCCGGAATATACGCTTTCCGTTGAAGTTTTGGCAGAAGCTATCCAGAGTGAACCCGCCGAAGCCGTTCAGCAGGCATGGGGTGCGACTATCGTCGATGGCAAGCTAACACCCGCCCTCGGGAACTAAGGAGGAGCTGGAACGTGAAAAAAATGACAAACAGGCTCCTTTCTCTCGGACTGGTTCTCATAGCCGTTGCAGTGCTGACTATTCCGGCTCTCGCCGCAGACGCGGTCGTCCGGCGCGACGGAACCAGCGGACTCGTGATCGAGACCACCGGCAGCGGCTACACGGACACAGACCTCTTTAATAATTTTAAAGACGTCATGCCCGGCGACGAGCGCACCGAGACCATCACAATCAAAAACAGTGTCAACGGCTTTGACTATGTGAAGCTCTACATCCGCGCCGTGCCGCACGATGAGCAGGGCAACCCGCTCACCTACGACGAGGCGCATGAGAACACGGACGGCAAGGATCAGCAGAACGTAGACGGTGAGCGCGACGAGACCGTCGCCACCATGGCGGACTTTCTCTCCAAGCTCTCGATGGAAATTTATCTCGTGAATGCGGACGGCACGAAGCAGAGTATTTTCTCCGCTTCGCCCGATAAGAGCGCGCAGCTCACCGATAGTGTCCTTCTCGGCACCTTCGCCAAGGGCAAGAGCGCAACGCTCGAAGCCGTGCTCCATGTTCCCGCGGAGCTCGGCAACGAGTACGCCTACCGTGTTGGTGAAGTGGACTGGCTCTTTACGGTCGAGGGCTTCAACAACAAGGATCCTTTGATTTCTACTGGCCAACTCAACTGGCCAATCGCCGTTTTCGGCACGTTGGGAGCGGCGTTGATTGTTTGCGGTCTCGTAGTCATTTCCAAGAAAAAGAAGAATGAAAAGGCTTGACAAAACAGGGCTCATCTTATTGACAGCGGGAGTAGTGCTGGTGTTTGCCGCACTACTCCTTTTTTTTCATAACCGTATAGAAGATAAAACGGCTGGGGAAAATGCGGAAAAGACGCTTCAACAGCTGGAAGACGCCATGACTGAGCGCGAAGCAAAGGATGAGACCAATGCGACTCCCGCACCTGACGTCTCGTCGTCTCCCGGAATGCCGTCCCCCGCAGGAACGGGGAGCGGCTCGAACGGCCTGCCCGCGCCTCCGGCGCTCGATATGCCGACGGTGCACTCCGGCGCCTACGACTACATCGGCTATCTCGATTTTCCGGGCTACGGTCTCACGATGCCCGTCGCGGCAACGTGGAGCTTTCCTGCCTTGGAGATCTCCCCCTGTCGGCACACCGGCAGCGTGTACAATGACAATCTCGTTGTGGCGGGGCATAACTACAATACGCATTTTGGCGTTCTGTTCGAGCTTCAACTGGGCGACATCGTAACATTTACGGATGTGGACGGGAACGCATTTACCTATACCGTGAGGGAACTGACAAGCGTTTCCCCGGACGATTCGGACGCCGTGATGAACAGAGGTTACGCACTTACGCTCTACACCTGCAACTGGGACACGACGGAGCGCGTCACCGTCTTCTGCGAGCGCACCAACGGGGAGGTGTGAATACTTGGTATGAAGAAAATAGAGTACGGATTTAATCCCGGGCAGCGTTTCGGACGCTGGACCATTCTGGACAGATATGTTTTATCAGCGCGGGGCGAAAAGAAATATCTTTGCCGCTGCGACTGCGGTACGGAAAGGTATGTACTGGAGCGTTCATTGAAATATGGCGGCTCCCAGAGCTGCGGCTGCCTGCGCAAAGAACGGGCTTACCAGGCAACGGCTTACAATTTACTTGGGCAGACCTTCGGCGAATTGCGTGTGATCGGCCGCAGCAGAAAGCGTACCGAGATGGGGGCGTACTGGACGTGCCTGTGCAGCTGCGGCTACACCTGCGAGGCCACGGCAGCGGAGCTCGTGTCCGGGCGCAAAACCCATTGCGGCTGCAAAAGTGTGAGGAGCTATGCTACTTCCAATATTACCGGGCAGCGCTTCGGCCGGCTGACCGCGCTGTACCCAACGAAAAAGCGTGACGCAAAAGGCTTCGTGATCTGGCATTGCCGCTGTGATTGCGGCAACGAGCCGGATGTTTCCTACAACAACCTGATGTATTGCGGCCAGCAGAGCTGCGGCTGCCGGAAGAAGGAGCACGATCAGGAGCTTGGTACTCTTCTGACCCATGTAGGCGGGACAAGCCTGGAGATGATCCAAAGTCAAAAGCTCCCCCGCGAGAACACCACCGGCTATAAAGGCGTTTATCTGGTGCGGGGCAAGTATCTGGCGAAGATCGTATTTCAGAAAAAGCAGTATTTTCTCGGCACATACGACAGCATTGAGGAAGCCGCGGCGGCCAGAAAGAGCGCGGAGGCGCTGCTTTTCGGAGAAACGGCGGCGTTTATCCAAAAGTGGAAGGAAAGCGCTGCGAAGAATCCGGAATGGGCCGGAGATAATCCGGTGGAGATTCATGTGTCCCGGGATAGGGACGGACGGCTGGCCGTCTCCTACTCTCCCCAGATCCTGTGATGCGAAAAATCAATTTACGTAACCAACGAAAAGGAATTAACCCACGTTCGAGAATTGTTCTATGACCGCTGCGTCCATACGGGAAATACAGAGCTGCTGGGACAATGGGACGAACGGAAAGCGCCGCTGACCCCGAAAACCGTAAGCTATGGCAGCAAAAAGAAACTCTGGTGGCACTGCAGGAAGGGACATTCCTGGCAGGCCGCGGTATATAACCGCTCCGCGGGAAGCGGGTGCCCCTATTGCGCTGGGAAAGCGGTCGAGTCCGGAGGCAACGACCTTGCCTCCGTTTATCCGGAATTGGCAAAGCAATGGGATGCCGTAAAAAATGCACCGTTAACACCCGCAGACGTCACACCGCATACCCATAGAAAGGTCTGGTGGAAATGCCCGGCCGGCCACCGTTGGAAAGCGGCAGTTTACTCCCGCGCCGGTGCGCAGGAAAACGGCTGCCCGGTCTGCGCCGGAAGAACACAGGGGCGCAATATAAAATGGTGACGATATTGGAAATGCCGGCGCGACTGCGGCAAGGAAACCATTGTAGGGTAACCCCTGCCACAAGCCGGAAAGACAAAACGTTGCGGCTGTCTTGATATGTACCCCCAATACTGGACACCCAGTATTGGGGGTACATATCACGGAAAGGGTGCTTTTGGTTTATCTCGCGCTGGCAATGCTGGATCGCTGCATACCCGTAGCCCCTCCCCGATTGTTTCCCCGCCAAAAACAATCGGAGGTACATACAATGCACGATAGGAAAAGCCTGTATTCACGAAACAAGCGGAACAGCCGCGCCATCCTCTGCCCGGACGCCTTTGAGCAGGATCATCCGCTCACGCCCGAGCAGTTTTCGTCTGAGGAGGAGTTTCGGTTCTGGAAAATGTGGTCAGACGAGAATTACCACGGCTGGGAACTCGCAGATCATATGCTTCTTACTCGTCCATTGTACAGAAAATTGTTGTTCCCTATTTTGAGAGGAAGGCGATCCCACTCGCCGAACTGAAAGCCATTGACATTCAAGCATTCTATTTGAAACAGTTGGAACGGGTTTCTGCAAGAACGGTGATCCACTATCACACGCTGCTGCACCGGGCGCTGAAGTATGCCGTAAAAATCGAACTGATCGATGCCAACCCGGTGGATAAGGTGGATCGTCCGAAAGCTGCCCCATTTGTCGGCAGCTTTTACGATAGTGCCGAAGTCCAGAAGCTCTTTGAAGCTGCAAAAGGGAGTAAGTTTGAAATCCCCATCTTTCTCGGAGCGTTTTATGGTCTGCGCAGAAGCGAGGCTATCGGCCTGAAATGGGATGCCATCGACTTCCAGAACGACACGATCACCATCCGGCATACGGTTGTATCCTGTTACATTGACGGAAAGCAAGTACAGAAGGCTCAGGACATAACCAAAACGAAATCCAGCATGAGAACGCTGCCCCTGATCCCGGCTTTCAAGGAGCTTTTGCTGCATAAGCAGAAACAGCAGAACGAATTTCAGCGTATGTGCGGCAAAAGCTATAACAAGGACTATCTGGGGTACATCTGTGTGGATGAAATGGGACGGCTGCTCTCCCCGCATTATCTCACCGAAGCCTTTGCAAAGCTGCTGAAGAAGCATGGCCTGCGGAAAATTCGCTATCACGATCTTCGTCACAGCTGTGCCAGTTTGCTGCTGGCCAACGGTGTCCCCATGAAGCAGATTCAGGAATGGCTCGGTCACAGCGACTTTTCCACCACAGCCAATGTCTATGCGCATCTGGAATGCAATTCCAAACGGCTCTCGGCAGCGGCTATGACTAACGGTTTACAGGACGCTTTGAACGCGATTTCCTGATGCGGCGAATAAAAAATCAGAGCAAAGCGAACTTTGCTCTGACTGGCGGAGATGGAGGGATTTGAACCCCCGCGCCGGTTTTCTACGCCGACCTCACGGTTTTCAAGACCGTTCCCTTCAACCGCTTGGGTACATCTCCAAATGTATTCCCGCTCCAACGTTTCTCGGAAAAAGGAGAGAAACTTGGAGAGAAATCCCGATTTTCTCTTAACTTCTTGTCGCCGCAACCCGTTGAAAACACAGGGGAAATTGAAAAACGGCTTCCAAAATACTCTCCCGTTTTCAAGACCGCCCCGTTATGTCCGCTTTGGTAATTCCCCATGGCGCGCCGAACGGCTGCATGCTCAAAAAAGTTACCACAAATCCCCCGTACTGTCAATCGAAAAACGCCGCTGTACAACGATTTTCGGCAGAAAGGGGTTGCATAAAGGGCATTTTATGATATAGTAATGAGATGTATGTATACTCGCATTCATTCTACGGCAGTATATAAGTGTAAGGAGAGTATTTGAATGAACGACTTTGGAAGCAAGATTTACGCCGCCGCGCAGAAGGCCGTAAAAGAGGTCTATGATCTGGACGTGGCGGAAGGCCAGCTCGTCGTTGAGACGCCGCAGGACACCAAGCTGGGTGACTATTCCACCAGCATTGCGATGAAGCTGTCGCGCACTCTCCGACGCAACCCGATGGAGATCGCCGAGCCGCTCGTTGCCAAGCTTGCGGAGCTTCTGCCCGAGTGTGAATCCATCACCGTCGCCCGCCCCGGCTTCATCAACTTCAAGCTCAAGGCGAGCGCCCTCACCGCCGTTATCAACGATGTCATCGCCGCCGGCGACGATTACGGCAAGAACGAGTCCGGCAAGGGCAAGCATCTGCTGCTCGAGTGGGTCTCCGCCAACCCGACCGGCGATCTGCACTGCGGTCATGCCCGCAACGCCGCCTGGGGCGACTGCATCGCCCGCATGATGGAGGCCAGCGGCTGGGACGTGCTGCGTGAGTTCTATGTCAACGACGCCGGCAACCAGATCGTCATGCTCGGCGAATCGCTCACCGCCCGCTACTTTGAGCACTTCGGCAAGGAATACCCCCTGCCCGAGGGCGGCTACCACGCCGACGACATCAAGGTCATCGCCGCGCAGCTCGCCGAGGAAGAGGGCGACAAGTGGCTCACCGCCGATCCGAAGGAGCGCCTCGCGCACTTCATGGACTACGGCAAGAAGAAGGAGCTCGAAAAGATCGACCGCGATCTCAAGGCCTACCGCGTCACGATGCAGAGCTGGATGCATGAGACGTTCTTCTATGAGAACAACGCCAAGCGCATCAACGACTGCCTGCAGCACATGGCCGACATGGGTCTCACCTACGAAAAGGACGGCGCGCTCTGGTTCAAGAGCACCGACTACGGCGACGACAAGGACCGCGTCCTCCGCAAGAGCGACGGCACTTTCTCCTACCTGACACCTGACATCGCCAACCACGTCTATAAGATCGAGCGCGGCTACCCGCTGCTCGTCAATCTCTGGGGCGCCGACCACCACTCCTACGTCACCCGTATGCAGAACGCCCTCACCGCGCTCGGCTATCCGGAGGGCACGCTCTCTGTCGACCTTATCCAGATGGTCCGCATGGTCGAAGACGGCAAGGAAGTCAAAATGTCCAAGCGCACCGGCAACGCAATCACCATCCGCGAGCTGTGCGAGGACATCGGCGTAGATGCCGCGCGCTGGTTCTTCGTCTCCAAGGACGTTGCGACGCACATGGATCTCGATCTCAAGCTCGCCCGCTCCAAGGACAACAACAACCCCGTGTACTACGCCCAGTATGCCTACTCGCGCATGTGCTCGATCCTCAAGAATCCCCAGATCCCCGAGTTCAAGCCGGTCGATTCCTATGACCGTCTGACCGACGAGAAGGAGCTGCAGCTGCTCAAGATGATCAGCGAGTTCCCGAAGGAGGTCGCCGCCGACGCGCTCAACCGCAAGCCGAACAAGATGACCGAGTATATCATCTCGCTCGTCAAGGTGTTCCACAGCTATTATAACTCCACGAAGGTCAACAATCCCGACGATCCCGAACTCACCAACCAGCGTCTCGGTCTCATCAAGGCGACGATGATCACGCTCAAAAACGCGCTCCAGCTCATCGGCGTTTCCGCCCCGGAGACCATGTAATTTCCAGCCCGTGAATTTTCACAAACTGCGCAAAATACGAAAAATATACAATTCGTAAAAAATCAAACCGTACAACCGCCGACTTGGCGGCTGATACGAAACGAAAAAGAGAAAAGCCGCCGAAAGGCGGCTTTTCTCTTGCGTTCCGGGACTTTCGCCAACGATATTTCCAATTTTTCGGATTGTTTTTGGGCGTATTCCCCAGTATTCATTATTTTTTTCATTCCCGCCGGATTTTTCCGGCGGGTTTTTTCGTTCTTTTACGAAACTAAAGCATAGAAAATGACTGCCGAAAAAGCGCAAAACTGTTGATTTTCTGTACAACGATAAGTGCAGAAATATACAATTTATCCCGCATCGTTCTTCCAATATTTCAGGTTTCGTCGGATATGATAAGGATAGTAAGTCACTGTGCCGGTGCGGAAGCGCTACGGACCGGCGCAGCCAAAAACACTATGTAGGAGATTTAAATCATGAAAGGTATTTGCGTTCGCAGCGAGATCAAGCCGCTGAAAAAAGTGCTTCTTCACCGTCCCGGCCGTGAACTTCTTCACCTGACGCCGGACCGTCTTCCGGAGCTTCTCTTTGACGATATCCCGTTCCTCAAGGTCGCCCAGCAGGAGCATGATACCTTCGCGCAGATCCTGCGCAGCAACGGCACCGAGGTCGTGTATCTCGAAGATCTGATGGCGGAAGTCCTCAAGCTCCATCCCGAGCAGACGAAGCCCTTCCTTTATCAGTGGCTCTCCGAGGGCAACATCAAGACCCGCCGCTGGCAGGACAAGCTCTATGAGTACCTCATCGGCAATTTTGAAGGCAAGGCGCTCGTCGAAAAGACGATGGAAGGCATCACGCTCAAGGAAATGGGCGGCGCTTCCGCTTATTCCCTGCAGGATCTGATCGCTCCGGCGGATGATCTGATCGTCGATCCGATGCCCAACCTCTACTTCACCCGCGACCCGTTCGCGTCCGTCGGCACCGGCGTGTTCCTGCATAAGATGCGCTTCCCGACCCGCTGCCGCGAGACCATTTACGCCGACTACATTTTCCGCTTCCACCCCGATTTTGAAGGGCTGGTCAAGCGCTACTACGACCGCGACGGCCACGCCAACATCGAGGGCGGCGACGTGCTCAACCTCACCGAGGACACGCTCGCGATCGGCATCTCCCAGCGCACCTCCCCGGACGCCATCGAGGAAGCGTCCCGCAATCTCTTCGCCGATCCCGAAGCGAAGATCCGCACCGTGCTCGCGTTCGATATCCCGAGCTGCCGCGCGTTCATGCATCTCGACACCGTGTTCACCCAGATCGACTACGACAAGTACACGATCCATCCTGCGATCCTCGGGCCTCTCACCGTTTACGAGATCACCCCGGGCGTGAGCGATCCGACCGATCTCCACATCCGCCGCATCGACTCCAAGCTGGAGGACATTCTCGAGAAGTACACCCGCACCGACCACGTCAAGCTCATCAACTGCGGCGGCGACGATCTCATCGCCTCGGCCCGTGAGCAGTGGAACGACGGCTCCAACACGCTGTGCATCGCGCCGGGCAAGATCGTTGTTTACGAGCGCAACGACGTGACCAACGCCATTCTCCGCGACGAGGGTATCCAGGTTCTCGAAATGCCGTCCGCCGAGCTTTCCCGCGGCCGCGGCGGCCCGCGCTGCATGTCCATGCCGATCATCCGCGCCGAATAATTTTCATTCGCTGAATAAACCCATTCATATAACACACATTACAATCATTTCCTATAGGAGGGTAAAATATTATGGGTCTCAACATTCGCGGCAGAAGCTTCCTCACTCTTCTTGACTTCACCCCGGAAGAGATCAACTACCTCATCGACCTCGCCGTTGAGTTCAAGCGCCTGAAGAACAACGGTGTGGAGCACAAGTGGCTCTCCGACAAGCAGATCGTCCTGCTCTTTGAGAAGACCTCCACCCGCACCCGCTGCGCCTTTGAAGTCGGCGCGCGTGATCTCGGCATGGGCGTCACGTTCCTCGATTCCGGCTCTTCCCAGATGGGCAAGAAGGAATCCCTCGCCGACACCGCGAAGGTCCTCGGCCGCATGTTTGACGGCATCGAGTACCGCGGCTTCAAGCAGTCCGTCGTGGAAGATCTTGCGAAGTACTCCGGCGTTCCCGTGTGGAACGGCCTGACCGACCAGTTCCATCCCACGCAGATGCTCGCCGACATCATGACCGCCCGCGAAGAGTTCGGCGATATGCGCGGCCGCAAGCTCACCTTCTTCGGCGACGCCCGCAACAACGTTGCCAACTCCCTCATGGTCGTCAGCGCGAAGCTCGGCATGCACTTCTGTGCCTGCGGCCCGAAGGAGCTCATGCCCGAGGAGTGGCTGATCGAGAAGTGCCAGGCCGTTGCCACCGAGACCGGCGCGGTGCTTGAGTTCACCGACGATGTCGCGCAGGGCGCGAAGGACTGCGATGTTCTCTACACCGACATCTGGCTCTCCATGGGCGAGCCCGCCGAGCTCTGGGAGAAGCGCATCAAGCTGCTCCGTCCCTACCAGGTCAACAAGGAACTCATGGCGATGGAAGAGATCGACGGCGGACTGATCGGCGGCGCTTCTTTGA
>QWCE01004375.1_pt1 | contig 14054 bp, 9 predicted proteins | sample 1972531 | NCBI WGS metagenome assembly QWCE01 (sample SAMN09866716, study PRJNA288562) | Human gut metagenome isolate term4_stool, whole genome shotgun sequencing... | reverse complement strand
TATCGCCGTACGCAATCAATTACTGCCCGCCGGAGACCGTGAGGAAAATATTCCCTGCAATTTGAATGATACGGAATGGTTTACCAAAATCGACGCGTCTGGCGGGGCGATATTCTTTGCCTCCGGAGTATTCTATTATTTTCTGACGGAGCAAGTCAGGACGCTGGTACAGGCAATGGCTGACAGTTTTCCCGGTGGTGTGCTGGTATTTGATGCGGCGAACCGGACAGCGGTTAAGATGATAGCAAAGACATGGCTAAGAAGCGCTAAAATTCAGGATGTGGGTGCGTATTTTGCGGTTTCGGATGCGAAAAGTGAGATTTCCCCGTGGGACAGCAGATTGCAGGTCACAAGCCGTGGCTATATGCTGGGCTATAATGATCTTCGAGACCCTTCCGTCAGCGGATTATTCCGCTTCCTCGCCAGAACCGGCGACAGAATCATGAAGATGCAGATCGTAAGGATCTGTTTTGGTCAGAGATGAACTGGCAGGAATTAGAAAGTGCCTCTTGACAAATACCCTATGGGGGTATATCTTGTAGAAAAAGGCAAGATACCCCTGCGGGGTATTTTGCGTATGGCTGCAACGAAAGATCCGGCAGCATGTTGCGTGCACTGATATTCAGGCCGGAAACAGCATATGTGTAGAACCGGGAAGATTCTGGAAAATTCGGATTCCGGTGCCGGAGGCTCAGGAAGGGGAAAATTATGGCAGAACAAAAGGAAGAAAAAATGGAAGAAAAAGGCATGGAATGTTGTCATTGTCACCAGAAGGCAACGCCCCGCTCCGAAAAAGAAAAAAAACAATTACAGAACCGTTTAAGCCGCATGGCCGGGCAGTTAAACGGTATCAGCCGGATGCTGGAAGAGAACCGCTACTGCGGTGATATTCTCACACAGGTAGCTGCCGTGGAGAGTGCTTTACAGGCCTTTGGCTATGCAATCCTGAAGGAACATATGGAGACCTGTGTGGTGGAAGAGATCCAGAAGGGGAATACTGCTGTAGTAGATGAGGCAGTGGAACTTGTGAAGAAATTGAAATAAGCGGCGGAATGGTCGCAGATAAACCTGTAAATTTGTGCTGCTGCGGTGCATTGAAAGCACCGGAGACTTTGCAGGTCATGGAAAGGCAAGGGTATTATGAAGGAAAGATATCATGTTACGGGAATGTCCTGTTCCGCATGTTCTTCCCATGTGGAAAAGGCAGTAAACAAGCTGGAAAATGTGGAAAAAGCATCCGTGAATCTACTGACAGAGACCATGGATGTGACCTATGACGAGACGAAGATCACTTCGGCGGAAATTATCGATGCTGTGGTGAAAGCAGGCTACGGTGCTTCGGTAATGACCGAAGGCAGTGTGGCAGGTGCAGGCGGACAGAGCACTTCCGGGAATGCGGGAAGTACAGGAAAGTCCACAGCCGATGGCAAACAGGAGCTGCAGCAGAAGCTGGATGCAGACGCAAGAGCCATGAAATGGCGTCTGGGAATCTCCATTGGATTCCTGATCCCGTTAATGTATGTGTCTATGCACCATATGCTGAAAGAATGGTTCGGAATTCCGGTTCCGGCATTTATCGTAAACACGATGCACGGCAATGCCAATGCCATGAATTTTGCATTGACGCAGTTTTTACTGTTATTGCCGATTCTGTATGTGAACCGGAAGTTTTTCTCTGTAGGATTCAAAACATTGGCGCACCGCAGTCCGAACATGGACAGCCTGATCGCTCTGGGATCCGGCGCGGCACTGGTGTACGGCATTTTCGCCATGTACCGGATCAGCTGCGGCCTGGGTTATGGTGACATGGCAGTGGTAGAGCATTATGCCCACGATCTGTATTTTGAATCCTCCGGTACGATCCTGACTCTGATCACCGTTGGAAAATATCTGGAGAGCCGTTCCAAGGGAAAGACCAGTGAAGCCATCACCAGGCTGATGAATCTGGCTCCCAAGGTGGCAATTCTTGTGACCGAGGACGGACAGGAAAAGGAAGTGCCCACGGAGAGCCTGCAGAAAGGCGATATTTTTCTGGTAAAGCCCGGAAGTCTGGTACCGGTGGACGGTATCGTGTTAGAAGGCAACTCCAGTGTGGATGAAGCGGCTATCACTGGTGAAAGTGTTCCGGTGGAGAAACAGGCAGGTGACCATGTGGTCTCCGCTACCGTGAACAAGGCGGGCTTCTTAAAATGTCGTGCGGATCGTGTTGGCGATGACACAACACTGGCACAGATCATCCGTCTGGTGGAAGAGGCCAGTGCCAGCAAGGCTCCCATTGCACAGCTGGCAGATAAGGTGGCTGGTGTATTCGTGCCGACGGTCATGACTATTTCCCTGATCACCCTGATCGTGTGGCTGATAAGCGGTGCTACCGCGGAATTTGCCATTTCCACAGCCATTGCCGTATTGGTAATTTCCTGCCCCTGTGCGTTGGGACTGGCAACACCCGTGGCTATCATGGTGGGAACCGGCGTAGGTGCCAGCAATGGTATCCTGATCAAGACGGGTGAGGCCCTGCAGCAGGCCAAAGAGATTGACACTGTGGTACTGGACAAGACCGGAACCATCACCAGCGGTAAGTTAAAGGTAGAAGAAGCAGGCGGTTATCAGAGTGACTTCCCGATGGATGCCATGATGCAGATCGCAGCAGCTCTTGAGAAAAAAAGTGAGCATCCGCTGGCGGAAGCTGTAGTGGAATGGGCAGAGCAGTTCGGTCTGGCAATTCCCGAGATCGTGGATTTCAAGGCAACCTTCGGCCGTGGCGTGGAAGGTACACTGGCAGCAGAATTCCGCGCGGTAGAATCAGTAAAAAATGACGGCCCTACGGCGGTATTTTATGCCGGAAAACAGAACGACACCACAGATGGCTCTGGCAAGACAACGGAACAGAACCAGATGGCGAGAAATACAGTATCGGGTGCCAGTAGCGTGATAATTCCTGCCGGTACAAAATTCTATGTAGGTAACCTTGCCTTTCTGCAGGAGAATCATATCACTCTGCCGGAGGAAGCCACAGAAGGTCTGAACCGGATGGCGGACGAAGGCATGACACCGCTCCTTGTGGCACAGGAAGGAAGATTCTTAGGAGTCATCGGCGTGGCGGATACTGTTAAGGCCACTTCTTATGAAGCTATTCGTGTCTGGGAGAAAATGGGTGTCAAAGTCATCATGCTGACCGGAGACAACCGCCGTACTGCAGAAGCTGTACGACAGAAGCTGGGTATCTCTGAGGTCGTGGCAGAAGTACTGCCGCAGGATAAGGAGAAAAAGGTCAGCGAACTGAAACGTCAGGGCCATAAGGTAGCCATGATCGGTGACGGCATCAACGATGCCCCCGCACTGGCAGCCGCAGATGTAGGCATGGCTATTGGTGCAGGCACGGATGTAGCCATGGAGAGCGCAGATATTATTCTGATGAAAAATGATCTGCGGGATGCCGTGACGGCCATGAAACTGAGCCGTTCCGTGATCCGCAACATCAAGGAGAATCTGTTCTGGGCTTTCTTCTACAACTGCATCGGCATCCCTCTGGCAGCCGGTGTGCTGTACCCGTCTTTTGGAATTCGCCTGAATCCCATGTTCGGCGCGGCAGCCATGAGTTTAAGCAGTATCTTTGTCGTGGGAAATGCCCTGCGGCTGAGAGGCTTTAAGAGCGGATTTACTCCGCTGAAAACAGGAATGCCGGAAGCAGCCCGGACGGAACAGGAGACAACGCAGGCAGCTGTGGAGGGAGAACAGTGCATACTGGAAGCCCCCGCAGAGCAAAATAGCAAAGAAGAGAAAGAGAGGACAAACACAATGACAAAAGTAATCAGTATCGAAGGAATGATGTGCAGCCACTGCACCGGGACCGTACAGAAGGCACTGGAGGCCGTAGAGGGCGTAAAGGCCGTAACCATGAGCCTGGAGCAGAAGAATGCTACTGTGGAACTGGCTTCTGATGTGGCAGACGAAGTACTGACCAAGGCTGTAGTTGACGCAGGATATGAAGTAAAGGGCGTTACCGAAAAATAAAGTGTTATTGTAGGTTACAATAACGGAAAAAGAGAAATGGCGCTGCCAAGATGCCGTGTTTTTGCAAACACGACACCGGACGGCGCTATTTTGGGTCTATAGAGAAAAAAGTGATCCGCAGGTACTTTTCAATGCAATATTTCAGGAATATATGTGGCGTATGGGTCTATACAGAAAAATTTCAGGCATAGATACTTAAATTGTGAAAAATGAGTATCTGGAGAGTGATTTTTCTCCTAACGGCATTAATCTTCCGCGTGAATGGAAAATAATTTTCGAAAGATTCCATATAAAGTTTATAATTTCTTAATTGATTTTCTCTGACTGTGTGTTATATTAAATATAGAACAGATGAGACAGAAAGCCTGTGAATCTGTTCGCGAGTAAGAAAATAAATAAAGCAACTATTCAGAGCCTCATTCGCAAAACGCTGTTACACAGTTTCCTTTTTGCTCATTGAGGCTACCTCGCCAAATAAATATTGCCAAAGCTTTTTATGAATGCAAGCAATCAACAAAGCGCAGGCAATATTTAATGGCTCTGAACACTTGCAAATTGCATAACCTTATGTGAGGAGGCGAACGATTATGAATATTGATAAATTTACACAGAAATCCATAGAAGCAGTCAATGGCTGTGAAAAGCTCGCCATGGAATATGGCAATCAGGAGATCGAACAGGAACATCTGCTGTACAGTCTGCTGACGCTGGATGACAGTCTGATCTTAAAGCTTGTGGAAAAGATGGAGATCCAGAAGGATCATTTTGTAAACCGTGCAAAACAGGCTTTGGAGAAGAGAGTAAAGGTGCAGGGTGGTCAGCCTTATGTCGGTCAGTATCTGAACAAGGTACTGGTAAGCGCATCGGACGAAGCAAAACAGATGGGTGACGAATATGTCTCCGTAGAGCATCTGTTCCTTGCCATGATCAAGAATCCCAACAAGGAGATCGCCGAGATCTGGAAGGAATACGGCATCACCAGAGAACGTTTCCTGCAGGCATTGTCTACCGTAAGAGGCAACCAGAGAGTCACCAGTGACAACCCGGAAGCAACCTATGATACATTGGAAAAATACGGGCAGGATCTGGTGGAGAAAGCAAGGAACCAGAAGCTGGATCCCGTCATCGGACGTGACAGCGAGATCCGTAATGTGGTACGTATCCTGTCCCGTAAGACAAAGAATAACCCCGTGCTGATCGGTGAACCCGGTGTCGGTAAGACCGCCGTGGTGGAGGGTCTGGCACAGCGTATCGTCAAGGGCGATGTCCCTCAGGGATTGAAGGATAAGAAGATCTTCGCACTGGATATGGGTGCACTGGTAGCCGGTGCCAAATACAGAGGTGAATTCGAGGAACGTCTGAAGGCCGTACTGGATGATGTGAAGAACAGTGACGGACAGATCATTCTGTTCATCGATGAACTGCATACCATTGTCGGTGCCGGCAAGACCGACGGCGCATTGGATGCAGGCAATATGTTGAAGCCCATGCTGGCCCGTGGTGAACTGCACTGTATCGGTGCCACCACACTGGATGAATACAGACAGTATATTGAAAAAGATGCCGCTCTGGAACGTCGTTTCCAGCCGGTTATGGTAGAAGAACCCACCGTGGAGGATACGATCTCTATCCTGCGTGGACTGAAGGATCGTTACGAAGTATATCACGGTGTCAAGATCATGGATAACGCACTGGTAAGTGCAGCCGTGCTTTCCAACCGTTATATCACCGACAGATTTCTGCCGGATAAGGCCATTGACCTGGTGGATGAGGCCTGCGCCCTGATCAAGACCGAGATGGACAGTATGCCTACGGAACTGGATGAACTGCAGCGTAAGGTGACACAGTTGGAGATCGAGGAGACCGCTCTGAAAAAAGAGGATGACCGGATCAGTAAGGAACGTCTGGCAGATCTGCAGAAGGAACTGGCAGAGTTAAAGGATCAGTTCAACACTAAAAAGGCACAGTGGGATAACGAGAAGGCATCCGTGGATAAACTTTCCAAACTGCGGGAAGAGAGAGACCGCATGAATAATGAGATCCAGATCGCAGAGCGGGAAGGAGACTATGAAAAGGCCGGCAGATTAAAATACAGCGAACTGCCCGCACTGGAGAAGCAGCTGGCACAGGAAGAGGATAAGGTAGGAGAATCCGATCTGTCTCTGGTACATGAAAAAGTATCGGAGGAAGAGATCGCAAGGATCATTTCCCGCTGGACCGGCATTCCGGTAGCCAAACTGACCGAGAGTGAGCGTAACAAGACCCTCCATCTGGACGAAGAATTGCACAAACGTGTGGTGGGTCAGGACGAGGGTGTGACCAAAGTCACCGAAGCCATCATCCGTTCCAAAGCCGGGATCAAGGATCCCAGCAAGCCCATCGGCTCCTTCCTGTTCCTGGGACCTACCGGTGTCGGTAAGACGGAGCTGGCCAAGAGTCTGGCGGCAGCACTGTTCGACGATGAGAATAATATGGTACGTATCGATATGAGTGAGTACATGGAGAAGTATTCTGTCTCTCGTCTGATCGGAGCGCCTCCCGGATATGTAGGATATGAGGAAGGTGGTCAGCTGACCGAAGCTGTCCGGAGAAAACCTTACAGCGTGGTACTGTTCGATGAGATCGAGAAGGCACATCCCGATGTATTCAATGTACTGTTACAGGTACTGGATGACGGCCGTATCACGGATTCTCAGGGACGTACGGTGGACTTCAAGAATACCATTCTGATCATGACCTCCAACATCGGCGCAAGTTATCTGTTGGACGGTATCAATGAAGACGGTACCATCAAGCCGGAAGCAGAGGCAGCAGTCATGAATGATCTGCGGGCACATTTCCGTCCGGAGTTTTTGAACCGTCTGGATGAGACAATCCTGTTCAAGCCTCTGACCAAGGACAATATCGGCGGCATCATTCATCTGATCATTGCCGATCTGAACAGACGTCTGGAGGATAAGCAGCTGACCATCCGTCTGTCGGAGGAAGCTATGCAGTATATCGTGGACAATGCTTATGATCCGGTCTACGGTGCACGGCCTTTGAAGCGTTATATCCAGAAGTACGTGGAGACCTTGGCAGCCAAGATGATCCTGGCAGATCAGGTAGAAGAAGGCGATACCATTGTCATTACCGTGGAGAATGATCAATTGGCCGCCAAGTGCGAAAAAGGATCGAAAAATCAATAATCTGTAAAATAAAACAGGAGCAAAGATGATGATACTTGTCATTTTTGCTCCTTTCGTTTACAATATAACTCTGTCAAAAACAGGAAAAGAGAGGAAAACGTTATGATACCACAGGATCCCGTAATGTTATTAAGCTTTATAAATTTAAAACTCCGTGATTTCTACGGAAGCCTGAAACAGCTCTGCGATGATCTGGATGTGAAGGAACAGGAGATCACAGATAAACTGGCAGCCATTGACTATCATTACGATGAAGAGAGGAATCAGTTTGTATAATACGAGCAGTACCAATCCCACAGGAAAAAAGGGAACCAGATGCCTGATCTGTACCGGTTGTGGCAGATGTCCAGGAGTGATCCGGGGGATGCAGGTGGTGACGGAAAAGCTGGAACTTCCTCCGTTAACATTACAAAATCCGGACGGTAAACGGCTGATGACTGTGGATATTGGTACCACTACCATTGCCATGCAGTTGTATGACATGACCGGTAAAGTGGTGGACAGCTTTCCCAGTGTGAATCCCCAGGTCAGCTATGGTGCCGATGTGCTCTCACGGATAGAGGCAGCAAAGGATCCGGGAAAAGCGGCAGATATGCAGAAAAAAGTCCGTGACCTCATGGAAAAAGGAGTGCAGCGTTTTTCCAAAAAGCTGCAGCCGCAGGAGACTCTGCAGATGGTCGTTGCGGCAAATACCACCATGACCTATCTGCTCATGGGCTGGAATCCGGAGGAACTGGGCAAAGCACCTTTTACAGTCAGTCATAGCGGCGCAGTGGAGACAGAAATTGCAGGAGTGGCCTGTCATATCATACCGGGATTGTCAGCCTTTGTAGGCGGCGATATCACTGCCGGAATATTGGCCAGTGGAATGCTGGAACAGGAGGCCTCCACCCTGCTCATCGATCTTGGAACCAACGGGGAGATGGCACTGGGAAACCGGCACAGATTACATGCCTGTGCCACGGCGGCAGGCCCTGCCTTCGAAGGCGGAGTCAACCGGGGCATCTGGGGCGCGGATATGGTGAGACTGTTACAAAAACTTCTGGAAGAGGGGCTGATGGACGGACAGGGTCTTTTGAAGGAACCTTATTTTACGAAAGGAGTCCGTATCGGCGATGTGCTGGTGACGAAGGAGTCCGTGCGTGCAGTGCAGCTGGCAAAAGGAGCCATTGCCGCAGGCATTGAGATTCTGGCGGACAGCTATGGCATAAGATTTTCGGACATTTCGAAAGTGGTGCTGGCGGGAGGATTCGGTTATTATCTGGATCCGAAGGCGGCTGTGGCTATCGGGCTGCTTCCGGAAGAACTGGCAGATTGCACGGTGACCGGCGGCAATACGGCACTGAGCGGTGCAGCCATGGTGGGCAGTCGGATCCTTACAGCAGGTGGAAAGCAAACGGCGGAAGGAACATTGCCAGATGGTGGGGATGACCTTCGAAAACGGCAGGAATTGCAGATACGTATCCTAAATCTGGCGGAGGAAGAGAAGTTCCCTGAGACCTTTCTGACGAAGATAAATTTTAACTAAAAATATACAAAAAGCGTAGCAAATGACAGAAAATGTTGTTCCATTCTGGTAATTATTATGCTATAATTCTAAATATGTATAACAAGTACCGGAGGGTATTAAATGAGTACGAATGTTGAAAAACCAAAGAAATCTCTTTTTACGGTGAAAAAAGAGACGACTTCCGAAAAGAAGCCGAAGCCTGAAAAAGCAGTGAAGGGAAAGAAGGCATCTGCGGAGAAGAAGCAAAAGGCTCCGAAGCAGAAAAAGAGTGGAAAGAGCTCGAAACTGCTCAGCATCCGCAACAAGATCGTTGTATGTTTCCTGGTGCCTATTGTGTTTATGGTGATCATCGGTGTGTCAGCATACCAGAAATCCGCAGAAGGATTAAGCGAGAAATTCACCGATTCCACATTACAGACGATGCGTATGGCCACGGAAAATCTGAATATGAGCTGTGATTTTATCCGCTCAGAGGGTCTGAAATATGCTTACGATGATGATCTGCGGAAATATTTCCTGGGAATGTTCGAAGAGAATCCCGTGGATAAGTTGAATTTCCTGACATCTACGAAGTCCAACCTTCTGTCGGTGCAGACCTCCAACCCGTTCATCAGCCACATGCACATTATTCCCAAGAAGGGAGTAAACCTTCTGTCCACTAAGCTTTCATCCGGTGTGGACGGTTTCCTGGATGAGTACAAGGAAGACGTGGCAAGCGGGGAAGGCAGAAGAAGTATCCCGCAGTGGATCGACAGTCATCCTGTACTGGATGAAAAGGTAACGGAGACCGAAAAAGATTATATTATGGCCTTCGAAATGATGAGCCAGTCGAACAATGCCTGCGTTGTCATCGATATCAAGCCTTCTGCTATTACGGATTTCATGGAAGAGATCGATATCGGAGACGGCAGTATCATCGGATTTGTAACTCCCGGAGGCAGAGAACTGGTTGTTGAGAATGTAGAAGAAGGAAAAGAAAGTGTCCTTCCGGAAGAGGGAAATGTATTCTCCGGACAGGAGTATTATACAGCTGTCATGGATGAGGCAGTATCGGATGCAGGTACTGCGGAGGTAGATTTCCAGGGTGAGAAGTATCTTTTCATTTACAGCCACAGTGCAGATATCGGCTTTACTACCTGTGCACTGGTACCTATGAGAGTAGTGACCAGTCAGGCTACCGAGATCCGCAACATGACCATCGGTCTGGTGATCCTGGCATGTGTGATCGTAGTGATCGTAGGTATCTTTATCACTGCAGGTATTGAGAATAACATGAGACGCATTTCCAGAAAGTTCGGTGATGTGGCGAAGGGTGATCTGACGGTTACCGTATCTGCCAAGGGACATGATGAGTTCCAGGATCTGGCAGGCTCGGCTACCAACATGATCACGAATACGAAGAAGCTGGTCAATCAGGTAAGCAATGCTACCGGAGAGCTGGAAGTGTCCGCACAGAACGTGGGACAGGCTTCTGAACTGATTCATGAGTATTCACAGGATATTACCCGTGCCATCGGTGAGATCAACGAAGGTATGGAAGAACAGTCCAGACATGCACAGGAGTGCGTGGAGAAGACCGATATCCTCTCCAATGAGATCCAGGAAGTCAGCCATGTGGTAGAACGTGTGGAGAAGCTGGTAGGCGAGACGGAAGGCATGATCAACAAGGGAATGGAGATCGTACAGGTACTGGGTGATCGTGCTGGCGAGACAACACAGATGACTGTGAAAGTGAGTGAGAGTATCGAATCTCTTCGCAAGGAATCTGAGATCATCAACAGTTTCGTAGCTACGATCACAGAGATCACAGAGCAGACCAACCTGCTGTCATTGAATGCTTCTATCGAGGCAGCCAGAGCGGGAGAGGCTGGACGAGGCTTCGCTGTAGTAGCAGAAGAGATCCGTAAGCTGGCAGATGATTCTGCAAAGGCAGCCGGCGAGATCCGCAACAATGTGGCCAACATTACAGCCCAGACCCAGAACAGCGTGGAGAGTGCAAGCCAGGCGAAAGCAATGGTAGAACTCCAGACCAAAGCTGTGGAAGAAGTGATCGCAGTATTCCGCGAGATGCAGGAGCGTATGGGCCAGCTGATCGAGGGACTGAAAGATATCGTGGTAAGCACGGAGAAGGCAGACGGTGAGCGTAGCGCTGCTGTGGCAGCCGTGAAGAATATCTCCGATATCATTGAAGAGACCGCAGGCAGTGCCGAGACCGTCAACGATGTGGCCAATAAGCTTCTGAACCATGTGGAGAAGCTGAGCACTACTGCAAGTGTACTGGATGAGAATATGGAAGGACTTAAGAACGAGATTTCCGTATTCAAGATCTGAGTATAAATAAAAAAGTAACATACAGAGGAGATCCGGGAGATGAGAGTCTCGGGTCTCCTTTTTTGCAAGCATGTTTTATTGCGGCAGCAGGAATGGTCACTTTTGAGAATGCATATATTTTCTGTGAAAGCGTGAAACGGACGGCTTGAAATGAAAAAAGTACTGGCGGGAATTCTGATCTTTGACATGCTTCTGGGAATCTTGTGTCTGGCAGTGGGAACGGAACGATACGCAGAGCAGAAGTCATATGGAACCTATATAGAAACAGACACCGGCGTGTGCGGGACATCAGGAGAACCGAAAAAGATCGCGCTGACCTTTGACGACGGGCCGCATCCGAAGTATACGGAACAGCTTCTGGATGGATTGAAGGAGCGGGGAGTGGCAGCTACTTTTTTCGTGACGGGAGAGAATGCGGAGAATTACCCGGACATTATCCGGAGAGAACAGGACGAAGGACATCTGATCGGGAACCATACCTATAGTCACATACAGCTCACTTCCCGCAACCGGGAGACCTTTCGGGAGGAGCTGGTGCAGACCAATGAAATTCTCGAAGAAATCACAGGGGAGAAAATAAGCTTTGTCCGGCCGCCTTACGGCAGTTGGGACAAAAGCTTTGAGAAAGAACTGAATATGTTCCCGGTTCTGTGGAATATCGATCCTCTGGACTGGTGTTCCCACAATGCAGACTGTATTGCGTCCAAAGTGGTGGAGAAGGCGGGGGACGGCGATATTATTCTGATGCATGATTATTATGAGACTTCTGTCACCGCAGCACTGGAAGTAGTGGATATTCTGCAGAAAAGAGGCTTTCAGTTCGTAACGGTGGAGGAAATCCTGTTTGACTGAATCATTGTAAAACAAGAGCCACCTGAGTGATAAAATTCGCCGGATCCTTATGCTGGGGAGGACCTTCCAGATAAGTATGCCGTACCGTGCCTGACAGAGACAGATTCTGCGCAGCTGCGTAGGCAGACAGTTCTCTACGGGCATCCGGGAGTGATTCGTAACAGCCGTGATAGAAGATGCCGAGAGCTTTCTGATCCGGCAGATGCACCACATGTTCTCCCTTGCTGGCAGGAGGTACGGAGATACAACAGGTGAATTCTTCCGGATGTTCCAGATTGTACTCAATAAAAAACATCCGCTTACTGCTGTCGGAGCCGTACAGATGAATGGCTTCCATGAAGACCTCCCGCAGGAATTCTTTGCGCTCTTCCACTCCGTTAAAAGCCCCCTTGCGGCAGTACACCGTCTGGGCGGGGAGGGTAAGAAACTGTATCATGGAAGCAGCCGGGGACGCAGTACGTTGCTTTAACTTCTCGATACTCTGCGTCAGGTCGTCTCGTAAGGCTTCCAGACGTTCGATCAATGGTTCCAGATCCGTGGATCCATTATAATAGGAGGAGATCTCATCCAGGGACAGCCCTAAATTCTGCAGTACCCGGATGGAGCGGATCAGGGAGATGGAATCCGGGGTATAATAGCGATTCCCGGCAGTTCCTTCTTTTTTATCCGGAAGCAGGAGACCTTTGGCTTCGTAGTTCAATATGATTCTTCTGGTGATGCCGATCGCTTTGGAGACTTCTCCGATGGACATCAGTCTTTTTTCACTTTTTCCGTTTTCTTCGTTTGATGACATCAAAAATATGCCTTTCTCAAAATTATCCTTGCATCGTACATCGATGTACGGATATAATTATTGTAATAAGCGTAGAAAAACATGTCAAGACACATACGATAAAACGAATGAGCTGCATCGGTTTGTGCGGCAAAGGAAGAATCATGATAAAAGTAGCTTTTTGTGATGACGATCTGTCAGTACTTAAGGAATTAAGCGTTCTGATGGACAGATATCGGGTAGAACGGAATCAGGATATTACTTATGCAGCATTTCACAGTCCGCTGGAATTGCTGTCGGAAGTAGAGCGGGGGACCCGGCTGGATATTATATTTCTGGATGTTCTGATGCCAGGACAGGATGGAATCAGTGCCGCCAGAGAGATCCGTAAGTATGATACTTCGGTGAAGATCATTTATCTGACATCCTCTTCGGAATACGCTGTGGATTCCTATGAAGTGGGGGCCTATTTTTATCAGTTGAAGCCTATCTGGCAGGAGAGCTTCTACCGATTGATGGATTCGGTACTCAGGGAGTGCCGCAAGAATGAAAAGAACAGTCTGATCCTGCGATGTAAGACGGGAATCACAAGGCTGGAACTGGACAAACTGAAGTACTGCGAGGTAACGGGGAGGAATCTGCTGCTTCACAAAGAAGACGGAGAAGTACTGGACAGCGTTGGTAAACTGGACGATTTGTGCGAACAGTTGAAGGATTATGAATGCTTTGTCCGTTGCCACAGGTCATATATGATCAATATGGATTATGTAAAGAGCATATCTAACAAAGCAGTGATCCTGTCGGACGGTACCCAGATCCCGATTCCGCATGGAAAATATTCGGAACTGAAAGACAAATTTTTTTCCTATTTCTTTCGTAAAAACCAGACATTTTTAGCATAAAACGACCGGAGAATTTTTTCTCCGGTCGTTTCATGTCATATTTGGGTCGATTGGTGTCAAAAACGGTCATAAATGGAAAAAATAAGGTACACTATCTTCAGACAACAGAGAACTGTTGTAAGAAGGAGGAAACAATTATGAAGAAAAAATATTTTGCATGCGCAATGGGACTGGTACTGGCATTGTCTTTGACAGCCTGCGGTGAGGAAGAGGTAATTGTGGAGAACACCAACGAAGAAGTGACCCAGGAAGTACAGACCCAGGAAGTACAGACCCAGGAAGTGGCAGAAGCTCCCACAGAGACTGTAGCAGAGACAGGTACAGAAGCAGAGGGCGGTCCCCTGTTACAGGTGGCAGTTATGGAAATCCCGGATCTGAGTGGTACGGAATGGAACTTTGCCGGCGGTATGATCGATGGTGTTGAGATGGAAGAAGAGGATCTGAACGCAACACTGGAGACTTATGGCGGTACCTTACAGCTTGTA
>QWCE01006015.1_pt1 | contig 14057 bp, 13 predicted proteins | sample 1972531 | NCBI WGS metagenome assembly QWCE01 (sample SAMN09866716, study PRJNA288562) | Human gut metagenome isolate term4_stool, whole genome shotgun sequencing... | reverse complement strand
TGGAATGCTGCTGGAGGGGATCTGCTCGGTCGACACGACGTGGGGGTACTTTTCCGGGAAGGACCTGGAAAAGCATGAGTTTGATCTGTGCGAGGAGTGCTACGATCGGATTACATTGTCGTTTGCGGTTCCACCGGAAATTTCGGAGGACACGGAGGTTTAGAATTTCGGGCAGTTCGGCATCGTTCTGGAAGAAAGGGGAAGGTGCAATGCAAAGAGGTTTTACGATTCAGTCGAAGGTGGATGGACTGATGCTTGACGGGCTTGTGGTGGAGCCGGAGGAGGGCGTACAGCGGACGGCGCTTCTGCAGCTCAGCCATGGAATGAGCGAATACAAGGAGCGGTATCTGCCGTTTATGGAGTTTATGGCGGAACACGGTGTAGTGTGTGTGATTCATGATCACCGCGGGCACGGAAAGAGTGTGAAGTCGGAGCAGGATCTCGGATTTATGTACGGCGCAGGCGGCGCAGGGCTTGTGGAGGATCTGTTTCAGGTTACGGTATGGGCAAAAAAAGAGTACCCGGATCTGCCGTTTATTCTGATGGGACACAGTATGGGATCCCTGGTTGTGCGCACGTATGCGAAGGAGCATGAAGCGGCGGTGCTCGGGGATGAGCATCGGAGCAATCTTCTGGAGGCGATGTCGTTTGGATCGTTTGCGGCGCGGTTTGCGGATGAGAAGAGCCGGTTCGCCTGGTGCTGTTCGGACCCGGAGGTGGTGCGGGAGTATGAAGAAAACCCACTCTGTGGCTTTACGTTTTCGGATGATGCTTTTTTTGCGCTGAATGATCTGCTGAAGGAGACGTATGGATTCCATGGATGGCATTGCACAAACCGGAAGCTGCCGGTGCTGTTTTTGTCCGGCGGGGATGATCCGTGTTATGTGAATGTGCGGCGCTTTAAAAAATCCATTGACCATATGCGGCTGATCGGGTACCGCAATGTCAGAGGAAAGCTGTATCCGGGAATGCGGCATGAAATACTGAACGAGAAAGAGAAGTACCGCGTATATGGCGATGTCTGGAAGTGGTTGAAGAAAGAAAAAGTGGTGGGGAATGTGGAGGGGGGAAGCACACCCCCGCAGACCCCGGACGGCGCTCTGGCAGGGAGCGGCGGTGTTTGATCATTTTTTGAAAAAAACGCTCATCAGCAAAAAAACTGATGAGCGTTTTTTTCAATGTAAGTAAATTTTTGACGATCACATGATCCATCCAAATACGGTGGAAAGGACGATCATAATCATGGAAAAGACAAACGAGTTCACCGACATCAGCGTCGCCCGCTGCCTGGACGGGATCATGTCATTGAGCAGAATATCGGTCCGGACTTCAAGAAAATCATCGGAAAAGGATCCGATAAATCCGCCGAAGACCATAAGGGCCGGCAGTCCGGTAAAGCTCATAAGAAAGGCGAAAAGTACACCGATCGTGCCAAACAGCAGAATCGCGCGGTAGCGGTATTTGTGAAAGTATGCTGTCATCCGCGATCCCAGTGCCGCGCCGAGTCCCATCACGAAGAGGGCAGGTCCAAGCAGCGCGCTGTTCATGCCGGTGAGTGGCAGCTTCGCCTGTAAAAAGAAGAGAACCAGCGTAGAAACGGCACCGATGAGTGCGTTCACCAGCATAATATTTCTTGCTTTTTTCTCACGGACAAGAAACTGCCAGCTTTCCTGCACAACCGAAACGATTTCCTGTCCAACAGGATCATGAACTGGTGTTGCGTCCGTTTTTACTTCCGCAAGGCGGAATGAAATGCCAAGCGCAATCAGCCCGAAGAAGAGATCAATCGCATACGCGCGCCGGTATCCCAGCCACAGGGCAAGGCCTGCGCAGAGCGTTGCGGTGGAATTGGTGATACGGTACAGCATCATTTCGGTAGAAGAAAAACGGGCATAAAACCATTCGTCCCCGTTCTGCTTCAGACTGTCATACGCAAGTGCCTCCCGTGTGCCGGATGCAAGGTTATAGCTGAGCGCACTGCATCCAAGCGCAAGCGCCGTTGTAGCAAAGCCGGTGGAAAAAATCATCAGCGTACCGGAAATCAGGGAGGCCATCTGACTTGCAATCAGCGTTTTCCGTCGCCCGAAAACATCGGCGACAACGCCGGAGGGGAGTTCAAAGCAGAGGCTCACGATATGGAAAATACTTTCGAGCATCCCGATCTGCAGCAGCGAAAATCCACGGAGTGCGAGCAGTGCAACCCACGAAGCCGCCGCAATCTGAAAATAGCCGACCGTGGTCATAAGATATAAAGTTCGTATTTGTTTTCTGGTATTTTTCTCAGACATAAAAAAATCTCCTTGTCAAAATATAGTAAAATTCTGATGGGGAGATACGTGCATTTTCTGTGTGATTTTAAGAATACAAGATGTGAAGTTTACTTAAAAAAGAGCGCACTATCCCCATAAACAGCTGAAACATCGCCATTTGTGAGGTGAAGAAACTGGTTTTTCCAGATCATAGTGCTACTCCTTTTGTAATCATAATTTTTTATCAGAATACCACCGGAAACGGAAAAAGTCAAAGAAAAATTTTGACGAAAATAAAAAAAACTATTGACTTTCAAGTATACTTTAATGCTACAATTTTCTCAACAATACTGAGAAAACGAAGGTTTTCCGCGGAAAAGAAAGGGGATTTTACCATGAGTGTAGATGTAACAAAAATGCCGAAATTAGGATTTGGCATGATGCGCCTTCCGGAGAAGGACGGAGAACTGGATCTGGAGCAGATCTGTAAAATGGTCGATGCGTACCTTGCCTCCGGAATGAACTATTTTGACACCGCCTATATGTACTGCGGCGGAAAATCGGAGAGCATCGTGAAAAAAGCGCTGGTAGAGCGTCATCCGAGAGAAAGCTTTACTCTGACGACAAAACTCCCGCAGTGGATGATGGACGAGGGCATCGAAGGCCGTGACCGCATTTTCAACGATCAGCTCGCGCGCACCGGAGCAGGCTACTTTGATTATTACCTGTTGCATAGCGTAGAAGACGGCGCAAACTATGAAGGCTATGTGAAATACGACTGTTTCAACTGGGCCAAGAAGAAAAAAGAAGAGGGATTGATCAAACACTTTGGTTTCTCCTTCCACGGAACGCCGGAGCTGCTTGACAAGATTCTCTCCGAGCATCCGGAGGTTGAAATTGTCCAGATCCAGATGAACTATGCTGACTGGGACAATCCGCTGATCCAGTCCGGACGTCTGTATGAGGTGCTTCGGAAATACGATATGCCGTTCCTTGTTATGGAGCCGGTAAAGGGCGGTTCCCTTGCATCGGCAGGCAAAGAGATTGAAGCAGAGATGAAACGTGTTCATCCGGATGCATCGATTGCGTCCTGGGCACTCCGCTTTGCGGCTTCCCTCCCGGGTGTTGCAACCGTGCTCTCCAAAGCACAGGAAGCGCTGAAAAAGAGTCCGGCGGTTCCATGTACCGCCTGTCGTTACTGCTGCGACGGATGTCCGATGGGAATCGCGATTCCGGATGTGTTCAAGGCATTGAATACCATCCGCCTGTATGGAGAAGAAGACCGCGCGAAAAATTATTATAAAAAGCTGCTGGAAACATCGGGAAAAGCAGAAGACTGCGTGCAGTGCGGTCAGTGTGAGAGTGTATGCCCGCAGCATCTGCCGATCATTGACCTGTTAAAAGAAGCGTCCGAAAAGCTTGACGTGCCGGTGACGGAATAAGAGGATTGCGAATATCCGCTTTTGCATATGCTTTAGAAAAAGGCTCCCCGGAATACTCTGAAAAAAGAGTATTCCGGGGAGCCTTTTTTTCTATGGGAAATCTTGTTGGAATTTCCTGCGGAGAAAAAGATCCTTTGGGCAGGATTGCACTGCGCGGAAAAAATGTGCCACTTGCGAGAGATGTGACGGAGCGGTTTACGACCGGAAAAATGGAATGTAAAAAAGAAAAAACTCATGTTTTACATAAACTTAACATCTCTGAGATTTTGCATTTTACACGCCGTTGTTATGATGATACCTGTAAAAACGAAATGTAAAAAACATCGGGATTGCGATTTTACAAAATAGAAATCACAAAAATCCCGTGTGAAAAGAGGAGAAAAGAATATTATGAAGAGAAAAGTAATTGCAATCACCTTAACCGCAATGATGGCTGCAGGAATGCTTGCAGGATGTGGAAGCAGCGACAGCAGCAGTTCTTCCACAGCAGACACTACAAAAGAGGCTTCTGCAACAGAGGCAGATGGCAGCACAGACGGTGACAGCACCGCAGCAGGCGGAGATTTCTCCGGACAGATCAGCGTGATCTCCCGTGAGGATGGTTCCGGTACCAGAGGTGCATTCATCGAGCTGTTCGGTGTAGAAGAGAAAAACGATGCAGGTGAGAAAGTAGACAACACCACCGTTGATGCACAGATCACCAACAATACTTCCGTTATGATGAGCACAGTGGCAGGTAACCAGTACGCAATCGGTTATATCTCCCTTGGATCCTTAAATGATGAAGTCAAAGCACTGAAAATCGACGGAGCAGAGGCAAGTGCAGAGAACGTAGAAAACGGTTCCTATAAAGTAAGCCGTCCGTTCAACATTGTAACAAAAGACGGTCTTTCCGCAGATGCGCAGGATTTCATGGACTACATCTTAAGCACCGACGGACAGCAGGTTGTTTCAGATGACGGATATATTGCAATCAAAGATACCAAAGCCTACGAAGGAAACTGCAGCGGTGAAAAGGTTGTGGTAGCAGGATCTTCCTCTGTAACACCACTGATGGAAAAATTAAAAGAGGCTTATACAAAAGTAAATTCAAACGCTAACATCGAAGTACAGCAGAGCGATTCCACAACAGGTATCACTTCCGCAAGCGACGGTCTCTGCGACATCGGTATGGCATCCCGTGACTTAAAGGATGAGGAGAAGTCCTCAGGGCTTACCGCAACCGTAATCGCAACCGACGGTATTGCTGTCATCGTAAACAAAGAGAACCCGACCGATGGGCTGATCAGCGATCAGGTAAAGAGCATCTATGTTGGCGACACAACCGACTGGGCAGATGTAAAATAAAGAATGTATAAAGCAATGGAAAAAGAAGTAAGGGCGAACAATGGAAAATCGCTCTTACTTCCGTATCCGAAAATGTTCAGAAAAAGAAGCTGTCTTTCGGAACGTGCTTGAAAAAGCAGTTCGTAAGGAAAAAAACGAAAGTCTTTTTCAAACACGCTCCGCGAAACAATGAAATGAAAGGATTTATCTTATGAAACTAAGAGAAACGATCATGAAACTTGTATTCCTGATTGCGGCGTGCTGCTCCGTACTGGCTGTTGCACTGATCTGCATTTTCCTGTTCATGAATGGCGTTCCTGCTATTTTTAAAATCGGACCGCTGAAATTTTTGACCGGTACCGTGTGGAAACCGGGAAACAACATTTTCGGCATCCTGCCGATGATTGTCGGCAGTATCTGCGTGACCGGTCTTGCAATCCTGATGGGTGTGCCGGTTGCCATTCTTACTTCGGTGTTTCTTTCCCGTTACTGTCCGAAAAAGTTTTACGGCATCTGCAAATCAGGTATTAACCTGATGGCCGGTATTCCGTCTATCGTATATGGATTTTTCGGACTGGTCGTGATCGTCCCATTGATGGCACAGCTGACCGGCAAAAACGGAAACACAATGCTGACGGCATCCATTCTTCTGGCCGTTATGATTCTTCCGACCGTGGTCGGTGTAACAGAATCCGCCATTACGAGTGTTCCGGAATCCTACTATGAAGCAAGCCTTGGTCTTGGTGCCACGCATTCCCAGAGTGTTTTCTTTGCAGTTGTCCCGGCAGCAAAATCCGGAATCCTGGCAGGTATCGTGCTTGGCATCGGACGTGCCATCGGAGAGACAATGGCAGTGATTATGATTGCCGGAAACCAGCCTCGTATGCCAAAAGGAATCACAGAAGGCCTTCGTACCATGACAGCCAATATTGTACTGGAGATGGGATATGCATCCGGACTTCACCGGGAAGCGCTGATTGCAACGGGTGTTGTGCTGTTTGTCTTTATCCTGCTGATCAATTTATCGGTGTCTATGCTGAACCGGAGGGTACCTTATGGTGATTAAAGGAAATGGAGCTGTAAATACAATGGAAGCTGTAAAAATAAATACAAAAGAAAAAGAAAGAACAAAGGTTACGTATCACAAAAGTGTTTTTTCCTCCGTGCTGACCGGAATTACCTGGGGAGCAGCCATTCTTGCACTTGCCGTTCTGGTTTTCCTGGTTGGATTCATTCTGATTCGTGGCGTGAAAAACCTGACACTGGAGCAGTTTGCCTGGACCTATAATACAGAGAATGTTACGATGCTTCCGGCGATCATCAACACTGTTACGATGACGGTACTTTCCCTTCTGCTTGCTGCGCCGCTTGGCATTTTCTCGGCAATTTATCTGGTTGAATATGCCAACAAGCGCGGAACGCTGGTTGGCCTGATCCGGATTACTGCAGAGACCCTTTCCGGTATTCCGTCGATCGTTTACGGTTTGTTCGGTATGCTGTTTTTTACGAAAACCCTGAAAATGGGATACTCGATGATGTCCGGTGCCTGTACCCTTGCCATCATGATTCTTCCGCTGATTATGCGAACAGCAGAAGAAGCCTTAAAATCGGTTCCGGATTCCTATCGGGAAGCAAGCTTTGGACTGGGAGCCGGAAAGCTTCGTACGATTTTTAAAATTGTTCTTCCATCTGCCGTACCCGGCATTCTTTCCGGTGTCATTCTTGCGACAGGCCGTGTCGTAGGAGAGACGGCAGCGCTTCTTTTCACAGCAGGAACGATTGCAAAGGTGGCAGGCCTTATGGATTCCGGCCGTACCCTTGCCGTTCATATGTATGCACTTTCCAGTGAAGGCCTTTATATGAATCAGATGTATGCAACCGGCGTCATCCTGATGCTGATTGTCCTTCTGATCAACGGCTGTTCCGGAATGATTGCGAAGAAAATTGCAAAGAAATAAAAGAGAGACGAGGAAAAAACATGAGTAAAATAGATGTATCCAATATGGATCTTTATTACGGAGACTTTCATGCCTTAAAAAATATCAATCTGAGCATTGATGCCAATGAGGTGACGGCTTTTATCGGACCTTCCGGCTGTGGTAAATCGACCCTGTTAAAATCCATCAACAGAATGAACGATCTCGTTCCGGGCTGCCGGATCACCGGTGAAATGCTGTTGGACGGAGAAAACATCTACAGCGGAAAAATGGATGTCAACGGACTCCGCAAACGGGTCGGCATGGTATTTCAGAAACCAAATCCGTTCCCGATGAGCATTTACGACAACATTGCCTATGGACCGAGAACCCATGGTGTCCGTTCCAAAGCAAAGCTGGATGATATTGTGGAGCAGTCTCTTCGACAGGCGGCAATCTGGGATGAGGTGAAGGACCGTTTGAAGAAAAGCGCACTTGGCATGTCCGGCGGACAGCAGCAGCGTCTTTGCATTGCGCGTGCCCTTGCCGTACAGCCGGAGGTTCTTCTGATGGATGAACCAACCTCGGCACTGGATCCGATTTCTACGTCCAAAATCGAAGATCTTGCGGTAGAACTGAAAAAAGATTATACTATTATCATGGTAACCCACAATATGCAGCAGGCAGCCAGAATTTCCGACAAAACCGCATTTTTCCTGTTAGGAGAGGTAGTAGAATACGGAGAGACCGAACAGATCTTCTCCATGCCGAAGGATAAACGGACAGAGGATTACATTACAGGGAGGTTTGGCTGATATGAGGGAAAGATTTGAGCAGCAGATGGAAATTCTGCACACGGAGCTGATTGAGCTTGGCGCACTCTGCGAGCAGGCAATCGGACGGACATATGAGGTTCTGCTGGAGGGAAACCAGAGAGCGGCAGAAGAGATTATCAAAAAAGACCAGGTTGTCGATGCGAAAGAACGGGAGATCGAGGATCTCTGCTTCCGCATCATTTTACAGCAGCAGCCGGTAGCACGTGATCTGCGCCAGGTATCTGCGGCATTAAAAATGATTACCGATATGGAGCGGATCGGAGACCAGGCAGCGGATATTGCGGATATCGTAAAAGTAACGAGTCTTGGTGTGCCGGATGCAAGCATCCGTCTGAAGGATATGGCGAAAGTAACAGCTTCTATGGTAACAAAATGCATCGATGCATACGTTAAGCAGGATCTGAAGCTTGCACGGGAGGTTATCGATTTCGATGATATCGTGGATGATCTTTTTGATGAGGTCAAGGATGAAATTCTGCAGGGTATGCGAAAGGGAATTACCACAGATGTCCAGTCTCTGGACTATCTGATGATTGCAAAATATTATGAAAGAATCGGTGACCATGCAACAAACATTGCGGAATGGGTTGTGTACTCCATTAACGGTCACCATAAAGGGGAATAACAGATGATCTACTGCGTGGAAGATGAAAGAAATATACGGGAACTGATCGTATACACACTGGAATCGAGCGGTTTTACCGCAAGAGGCCTGGAAAGCGGAAAAGAGCTGAATGCAGCTATTGCAGAACAGCTTCCGGATCTGATTCTCCTGGATATCATGCTTCCGGGAGAGGATGGTCTTGAAATTCTTTCACGCCTCAAGGCATCGGAAGTAACAAAGGAAATTCCGGTCATTATGGTAACGGCAAAGGGCGCTGAGTATGATAAGGTCATGGGCCTTGACTGCGGAGCCGATGACTATATTACCAAGCCGTTCGGCATGATGGAATTTATCGCAAGGGTACGTGCCGTGCTGCGCCGTGCCGGAAAAGAAGAGAAGGAAAACGATGTGCTGGAGACCGGGGATCTGCAGATCCAGGTGAAACAGCATCAGGTTCTGGCCAAAGGGGAGAAGGTTACCCTGACCTTAAAAGAGTTTGAACTGCTGAAATTTTTAATGGAAAATAAAGGAATTGTCCTTACGAGAGACCGTCTGCTCGGCCATGTCTGGGGCTATGATTTTGACGGAGAAACCCGTACGGTAGACGTTCATGTGCGTACACTCCGCCAGAAGCTGGGCGAATGCGGCGAGCTGATCGAGACGGTCCGCGGCGTGGGATACCGGATAGGAGGCTGAGAAAGTAAGATGCGTAAAAAAGTCTTTCAACATGCGGGAGCGTTGATTATCGCTGCGATTATCCTGACTTTTTTCACCATGAGCTGGGCAATGTACAACAATACGGCGGAGCAGCTTCGTGTTTCGGTGAGAAATGAATGTGAGTATTACAGGTATTTTCTGGACAAGATGGGTGATGACAGTCTGGATAAACCGGCCGGCAAGATTACGGCAAGCCGGGTTACCCTGATTGACACGGACGGAACCGTTCTGTTTGATTCGGTCGAGGATGAGAACATGATGGGAAACCATTCCGGGCGGCCGGAGGTGATTGAGGCGGAAAAGACCGGGGAAAGCAATATTTCCCGTTATTCCGAGACCCTGCGGAGCAAAACATATTATACGGCATTGCGCCTGGACAATGGAAAAATCATCCGTGTTTCCCTGACAACAGACAGTGTGTTCGGTGTGATGCTGCGGAATATATGGCTGGTGGCTGTGCTGATTGCGGCAGTCCTTGTCGTGGAGCTGCTGATGGTCAGCCATATGACAAAGGCGCTTGTAAAGCCGATCAATGAGATTGATCTGAATCATCCGCTGGACAACAAAGCGTATGAGGAATTGAGTCCGCTGCTTGGAAGAATTCATCAGCAGCAGAAGCAGATTCAGCAGCAGATGGAGGAGCTCCGCCATAATCAGGAGGAGTATCTTGCCATCACGGAATATATGAAGGATGGTCTGATCGTGACAAACCAGTCGGTCGTACTTTCCATCAACCGTTCGGCACAGAATCTGTTTGATGTGACAGCGGAGGAGTGCATTAACCACAATATCGTGACAGTCAGCCGCAACGAGCAGCTGAAGGAGGCACTGGATCATGCGCTGGAGGGCAGTTCCGAGGAACGGATGCTGGAGATAAATGGAAGAGTCTATCAGCTTCTTGCAAATCCGGTGCGTGTGGACCGTGTTGTATCCGGTGCGGTCATCCTGGTGCTGGATGTGACGGAAAAACAGAAAGCCGAGGTGATGCGCCGTGAGTTTTCAGCCAATGTGTCACATGAGCTGAAAACACCGCTGATGTCGATTTCCGGATATGCGGAGATCATCGAAAATAACATGGTAAAACCGGAGGATATTCCCAAATTTGCGGGCAGAATCCACAGTGAGGCGAGCAGGTTAAGCTCTCTTGTCGAGGATATTATCAAGCTGTCCAGACTGGACGAGAACGACCAGTCGATCCCGATGGAGGAAGTGGATCTGATGCAGATCTGCCGTGATGTCGAGGGACATCTTTCCATACGGGCAAAGGAGCAGCAGGTGAAGATGACACTGAGAGGAGAGAGCTGCCGGATCAAAGGTGCACGGCAGGTTCTTTATGAGATGATCTACAATCTCTGCGACAATGCGATCAAGTACAACCGCAGGGACGGTGAGGTCGAAGTGACGGTTTCCCGCGGAAGAAACGGACGGGCAGTGGTATCTGTGGCAGATACCGGAATCGGAATTGCAAAGGAAGATCAGGAGCGGATCTTTGAACGGTTCTATCGTGTAGATAAGAGTCATTCCCGTGAAACGGGAGGTACGGGACTTGGACTTTCCATTGTGAAGCATGGAGCGATTCTTCATGATGCGAAGATTAAAATTGAGAGTACACTTGGAACTGGAACAAAGATTATTCTGGAGTTTTAAGTGAAAAACAGATACCGCAAAAGACAGCATGCGGGGACAGAACCTATATGGGAGGCTTGAAAAATTCATGATTTTTAAGTGACCAAAGCGGTTCCGTCCCCGCATGCTGTCTTTTTATGTATGGCTTTGCATCGTTACAAAAATGCAAATTCGTTGTTTTGAATAAACAGAGTATTCAATATTTGGTAAATATGATAAGGGGGTTGGGGGTTGTTTTTTGATGCAGAGTATGGTATTGTAAATATAACGAGTTCCGGAAACGTTACCGACACCGTTTCCGGAAATACAGACGAGATACCGACAGCCCTGTTTTTACGAAACAAAATGAGCTGGCTATAGGGGTTGCATAAGTTACAATTTGCTGCGTATCCGTGAACAGGAATTATGTATTTGTGGGGTCGGATGGATAGAAAAAACGACAAGGAGAAAGGGTTAAAAAATGAGAGCAAGTGGTATTTTACTTCCGGTAGCTTCGCTGCCGTCCCGATATGGAATCGGATGTTTTTCGAAAGAAGCATATGAATTTGTGGATCGCCTGGAGGAGGCCGGCCAGAGCTACTGGCAGATTCTTCCACTTGGACCGACGGGATATGGAGATTCGCCGTACCAGTCGTTCTCTACTTTTGCAGGAAATCCATATTTTATTGATCTGGAGACCCTGGTAAAAGAGGGACTTCTGACAGAAGAAGAGTGTGATGCGTGCGATTTCGGCGACAATGCAGAGTATATTGATTACGAAAAGATTTATCTGTCCCGTTTCAAAGTACTCAGAAAAGCATTTGAAAGATTTGCGGCAGATGACGTATATGATGCATTTGTATCGGAAAATGGTTACTGGCTGGAAGATTATGCGCTGTATATGGCGATTAAGGATACACTCGGCGGAATCAGCTGGAGTGAGTGGCCGGCAGAATTAAAGGACAGAGAAGAAGCAGCACTGAATCAGAAACGGGAAGAACTTGCCGAGGAGATTGCATTTTACAAATTCCAGCAGTTTATGTTCCTGAAACAGTGGAAAGCACTGAAGGCATACGCAAATGAAAAGGGTATCCGCATCATCGGTGATATTCCGATTTATGTTGCATTTGACAGTGCCGATACCTGGGCAAATCCGGTTCTGTTCCAGTTTGATGAGGATAACCAGCCAAAAGCAGTTGCCGGATGCCCGCCGGATGCGTTCTCCGCAACCGGACAGCTCTGGGGCAACCCGTTATACAAATGGGACTATCATAAGAGCACAGGTTATGCATGGTGGCTGTTACGTCTGGCTCACGTGTTTAAACTGTACGATACTGTCCGCATCGACCATTTCCGCGGATTTGATGAATATTATTCCATCCCGTTCGGTGATCAGACGGCAGAGCGCGGCCACTGGGAAAAAGGACCGGGCATGGACCTGTTCAATACCGTCAAAGAAAAGCTCGGCGATGTGGACGTTATCGCAGAAGACCTGGGATACCTTACCGAGAGCGTGATCGAAATGGTAAAAGAGTCCGGCTATCCTGGTATGAAGGTGCTGCAGTTTGCTTTTGACTCCCGTGAGGAGAGCGATTATCTGCCGCACAATTACGAGAGAAACTGTGTTGTTTACACCGGAACACACGACAACGATACGATTCTTGGCTGGTATTATGTCATGAGTGAGGAAGACCGCGAATTCTCCAAAGAGTATATGGGAAATGCAAAGAGTACCGATGAGGAGCTGCCGTGGGATTTTATCCGCATGTCAATGGAGAGTGTGGCAAATCTGGCTGTCACTCCGATGCAGGAGTTTTTAGGCCTTGGCACGGAGGCAAGAATCAACTATCCGTCCACACTTGGAAATAACTGGAAATGGCGCCTGTTTCCGGGACAGTTTACACCGGAGCTGGCCAAGAGAATTCATCGGCTGACACAGATTACAGCACGTATTACAAAATAAAAACACGCGCTGGAAAGAAAGCAAAACAGGCCGGGGAAACAAGCCGGAAGAGATTCCGGCAGAACAGGTACAGAGTTTAAAGGAGAGGCCTGCAGAATATGGAACAGGTAACAATCAGGGACATTGCCCGCAAATGTAAGGTAGGCGTGAGTACCGTATCGAGAGCGATGAACAATCATCCGGACATCAATCCGGAAACAAAAGAGATGATCTTAAAGGTGATTGCCGAATCGAATTACGTACCGAACAACAGTGCCAGAAACCTGAAGCGGTCGAATGCCAAAGCGATTGCCATTCTGGTAAAAGGCATGGACAACATGTTCTTCAACAACATGATCAGTGTGATTGAAGAGGTTGTGCGAAAAAAGAAATACGCCTGCATTATTGAGCGAGTAGAGGAAAAGGCAAATGAGGTAGACTCCGCGATCGAGATCGTCAAAGAAAAACGGCTGCGCGGCATCATTTTCCTCGGCGGAAACTTTACGCATCCGCATGAGAAAATGGCGCAGATCCCGGTTCCGTACGTGATCAGTACAATCGGGGCGGTTTCAGACGGAGGAAAACCGTGCGCGAGCGTATCGGTCGATGACTACAGGGAAAGCTATAAGATGGTAGATTATCTCTGTGGTCTCGGGCACCGGCGCATTGCCATCATTACCGCCTGCGAGGACGACATCAGTATCGGACGCCTCCGTCTGAATGCGTACCGCCAGGCTTTACTGGATCATGGGATACCTTATGACCCTGATCTGGTATTTCATATGACGAAGGACGACACGTATTCTTTCGCCACAGGGTACAAGATAACAAAAGAAATTCTGGAAAAAAAGACGGAGTTTTCCGCGCTGTATGCCACCGCGGATACGCTGGCAATCGGTGCGTGCCGTGCCTTAAAAGAGGCCGGGCTTACCGTGCCGGATGATATTTCCGTTGCAGGATTTGACGGAATTGATGCGGGAGAGTATTATATACCCAGTATCACAACGATCCGCCAGCCGGTGGAGCAGCTTGCTGCAGAGACGGCAAAGATGCTGTTTTCCTTAATTTCAGGAAAAGAAGAACCCTGCAGCAAAGTATACGATGGGGAACTCGTCGTAAGGGAATCTACGAAGTCGCGGATCGCGCAGCAGTAAAATATTTGCTGTTTCGCTGCCCCCAAAAGTGATTCAGAAGTGAACCGTCCCATTCAGGGAAAAGCTTTGAATGGAACTGCGAAAGCTGCCAATTGCAGGAAATCCGGAATGGCAGCGCAACTAAATGACACTGTGGGAATTTATCCACAGCAATACGAGGAGAAAAAAATGGAAGAAAGAATTCAGGCAATCTTAAAAGAGCGTTTTGGAAGAGATCTGGACAACTGCACAAAGAGCGAAATCTTTGAAGCCCTGATGGTTATCAC
>QWCE01004364.1_pt1 | contig 14100 bp, 10 predicted proteins | sample 1972531 | NCBI WGS metagenome assembly QWCE01 (sample SAMN09866716, study PRJNA288562) | Human gut metagenome isolate term4_stool, whole genome shotgun sequencing... | reverse complement strand
GCTACAAACTTAGTATTTTCAAGGGTTTGCGAAGAATTTGATAATCAAATATAACAGTTATTAAATTTCCTAAAATATGTGAAATATCAACTGGAATTTGTCTGGTTTTCATGATGTTTTTCTCCTATCCCGCTGATGTTTTTATAATTGTTCCAGTGTGCTCTTTACACTATTTGCGGCACTTAAAATCACATTGGACGATGCTGCAATCTCCTCTGTTGCAGCGGCAAGATTCTGAATCCGGTTGCCGGTATCATTTACAACATTTGACAGCTCATCCGCATCTTTGATAATCTCCACAATGGATTCTTTTACCTTTGCCTGGCTCTCTGTACTCCGGGATGCCGTATCCTTGGAATTCATAGCCAGTTTATTTATCTCATCCGCAACTACTGCAAATCCTCTTCCTGCTTCTCCGGCACGGGCTGCTTCGATATTGGCATTCAATGCCAGAAGGTTCGTCTGTGCAGCAATGGAGACTACTTCCTGATTATTCTCTGCCATAGATTCCAACAGCATATCAATCTCCTGCATTCTGCCAGTCAGCTTCTCACAGAATTCAGACACATTACCAATTTCCTCGGATACTGCACTGCATTCCGTCGCATTGCTTTCGTTTCCATTCACCATATCATCCACAGAATCATAGAGTGATACAAACAAGTCATTGACTGTCTCCACCGTTGTTTTAATATTCTCCTGCTGTTTCTCCATTGCATCTTTTTCTGCCTTGATTTCATCAGCAAGTTCTAATGCTCTCTTCTTCTCTTCCTCTACGATATCCTTTACAAAATGAATACAATTTTCCTTCTTATTGAAGCCATTATAAATAGCAAATGCCATCTTTTCACAGCTTTCATAGCCACAGCATTCGCAGTCAATGCATCTTGCTTCCTTCGTCTTCTTGCCCATCTCATCATAAATCTGATTCAGTTCCTCTGTAGACGGAAGTTTATAATTACACTCTTCGGAGTGGTCTGTATATTTTCTAAGATAATTCTCCAGTTTTAATTTTGAGAACTGCTTATTTAATTTTGCAAGCCGCTGTGCCGGAGTCAGTTTTCTTGACCAGGCACTGTTCTTCGTATTCTTCTTACAGTTCTCCTGTATCTGATGGATATTATATAAAGCTGTATCTGTTCTTGCAATTTCCTCTTCGACACCGGTTCCATAAATACAACCCATGCCACAGTTTAATGCGTCAATGAATAATTCCTTATTCATGCCCTTTGCAATTTCTTCCTTATGCTCCTCTAAATAACAATATGTGTGCTTCTCTCCTTCTATCTGGCGTATATATACATCGTCCCCTAAGAACCAGTATACATTTTCCTTTAAGCCACCCGGCATCGGATAGATGGAACCAAGTCCATATTCAATTTCATCACTGGCAAATGTGCCTGATATATTATGTTCTCTTACATATTTCATCAAATGATCAAATGTCACATTATACGATACATAGCCTTCTGTATCCGGGTCATGAATCTCTGACCATTTTGCAACACATGGACTGATAAATGCCAGTTTATCCGTAATTCCCATCTCCTGTTTTGCATAAATTGCGCTGCACATCATCGGACTGTGTACCGGGAATAACTTTGGAAGAAGCTCCGGTAAGTAGTGTTCAATGTATCCCACAATTGCCGGACATGGCTGGGAAATTCCACCGGTAAAGTTGTATTTCTTTACATAATTAAGATATCCCCAGGTTGTAATGTCTGCACCGAAAGATACACTGATTATACGGTTCACTCCAAGATTCTTTAATCCTCCCAATACCCTCTCATAATCTCCAGGATAATTTGCCTTGAACGCCGGAGCTAATAGTATGGATATTTTCTCACCTTTTGCAAGGTCTGCAAAGAATTGCTCCGTATCATCTTCAAACTCTCTTGCACCATGCTTGCAGGCATCCATACATGCGCCACAACCAATACACTTTGCCGGATCTACCTGAATCCGCTCTGTTCCATCTTCTTCTGTTACTGCCACACATGCCCCCGGGCAAGGACACACGCGAATACATTTGTTACACCCAATACAGCTGTCATTGGTAAAAACCAGACTCATTTCAAGCACCACCCTTTACTTATACTTATACTCATACATTACCTTTTTCAATTTCAACAAATAATATCCCATATTTGTCTATTCGTTAATAATATTATTTCTCAGCAAAATTGTCAAATATTCACACTTTCTCACAGGATTTATTCTTACGATTTTTGTCAATTTTCGACAATTTTTGTGCAAAAAAATAATCTTTGCAGCTATTGTCCGATAGAAGTCCGCAGCTATTTCATCAGAAAATGCTCCCGCTCAGGGTATTGCTGCCGGAATGCTTCCAACGCAGCTTTCTGCAAAACTGCAAATTCCCTGTCCATCTGAAATTTATGTGGCATTGTAAATGCAATTGCACTTATCTGCTCTGCAATTTTTTTAGCAATTCCTTCCTCCGACAGCTGTCCCATTCCAAATACTAAAGAGGTGAACCCTCTCCCCTTTTTACTCACATCCATAAATGTAAGAAACGTATTCTTTAATTCTGCCTGAAGTATCTCCTGTTCCACCCGGCTTCGATTCTCTACATCCAGAAGATATAACCCATTTATGATTTCAACTGCCTGTTTCTTCCGCTGTCCCGAAAAATCTACTCCGGTACTTTCCGAAAGATATTTCATCTGCATCAGATAACCAATAAAGGTATCCTCTTTCTTTTTCTTCTTTCCATATCGTGCATATAAAAGCTGCTCCCGGAAAGTGTCTCCTTCTGTCTGTTCCGTGCACCCATGCTTCTGCCATAGTTCCATTCTTTTTCCAGCATTAACTTCCTGATAAAAATCATTCAGCCACTTTGAATCTTCCTGCATAATATTTCCTCTTCGTCACTATTTTATAAAATCTTCAACATTACTGATGTCAACTTTACAATACTGGGATACATAATATTTTTCTTCCTGCAGGCTTTGTACTTCCTGATTTTTTCCATCGTAAATGTCCACTGCAAGCCTTGCCATTTCTTCAGCCTGGTCTTCCTTGTCATTATATACGGTTCCCTGCATGGTTCCATTCTGTATTGCCTCTAATGCATCTTCCAATCCGTCAATGCCAAATATAATCGGCCACTCCTGCCGATTATAACCGGCATCTTTATAAGCTTCAATTGCCCCTAATGCCATTTCATCATTGTTGGAAATAACCATCTCCACTTCGGTCCCATACTGACTGATAATCTGATTCATTCTATTTTCCGCCTGTCCCCTGTTCCAGTCTGCAAACAGGTAGCTCAGTTTTTCCAGATTGATTCCCTGTTCTATCAGTGTCTTTACCGAACTGTCTGTACGACTGATGGCATCCTGATGTCCAGCCTCTCCCTCCAGTAAAATATACTGAATTCTCCCATCCTGATTCCTGTCAACCTCAGGATGATTCTTTATATAATCTGCTGCAATTTCTCCCTGCATCTCGCCGGACTGTTTTGCCTCACATCCCACATAGTATAGTTGATTCCACTGCGACAAATCCTCCGGAACCGGTTCTCTGTTAAAGAAAATGACAGGGATATCATGCTGTCTTGCCAGTCTGATAACGGTTGTCGGATCCGTTCGGTCAACCAGATTTACACATAAAATATCACACCCGGCATCTATCATTTCTTCTACAATTTCATTCTGCGCTTTCTGATCATTATCTGCACTTCTGACAGATGTTATAATCTTCCGTTCTTCTGTTTCCCGCTTCTTTAACTCTTCCTTTAGGTCATCCACCATGGCATTGATAAACGGGTCATCATGCGTATAGGTAACTACACTCACCCTCAGTGTATTTTCTATCCGCTTTGTCTTCTGATTGCATCCGGGCAGCACCAGTATCAGTATTATCAGTGTTACCGTAACCGCCATTGTCCTTCTTCTTGTTCTACTCATATGAATACAAAAACCTTTCCAGATCTTTTGAATACAAATCTTCTTTATTGATTATTCTGACTTCTGTTTCACAACTGTTCATTTTGTAAAAGGAATGCCTTAGCTTTTTTGCAATCTCATTCATACTCATATACCCCGTCTCATAATCATCCGGTACGACAAGACATTCTATATTCTGATTATCTAATAACACAATTGCTTTTTCACTGCTTCCAACTCCATAAATCTTTGCACCGTGATACTTATTTTCTTCTGCAGCCTCACCCACTTCTTCTAATGCCCAATTGTCCAGAATTACCAGATAATCCACCTGTTTCTTAGATGCAATAATCTCACTGGTGTTCTGGTTTCCCCTGGCATAATTGTACTCCCAGAAAATTTCACAACCACTTCCCTCCAGTCCATCTTTTAACCCTGCAATTCTGTCCACACTTTCCTCTGTCTCTGCCTTTCCAAGAATGACACCGATTTTTTTATTCTCCAGTTGTTCTTCATCATCCTGTATTAACCGCTCCGCAAGCATCTGACCAATCTTATAATTATCCGGTTTTACCGATGCATAACCAGATGGCTCTTCTGCGTAGGTATCCTCATTAATCAGTATAAACGGTCTCTCTCCCTGCAGCCGGTTTAGCATAGTCTTTGTTTCTTTTCCCGGAGCCGGACAGATTACAAATGCATCTACATTATTCTGCAGTTGTTCATTAATCAGTTCTTCTTCATCCTCTATGCTTTCAATTAAATCTGTATTACAAATGATCAGATGCAGATTATTATTTTCCGCAGACTGTTTTAACCCATTCAGCAATGCATCCCATCTCTTATCTCCGGAATCTTCCACAATAACCGCAACTCTTTTCATAGACTCATTATCTGAAAAAATCCTGATTATAAAAAATGCAGCCAGTACAATAAGCATCAGTTCTGTGAGGATAAAGGTAATCTTATTTTTTTTCATCTTCTACCCTCTCTCTTTTTCTGTTCTGATTTTCAAGTTCTCCACGTTTTTCCTCTGAATAGGGAATTGCCGGGATATGTATTACAGCCTTTGTTCCTTCATCCGGCTCACTGTAAATTTTTAATCCATATTCTTTGCCAAACATCAGTTGTATTCTGGTATGCACATTGATAAGCCCAACTCCCGAACCATGCTTTGGAACTTTTTCACTATTTGTCAGAAGATTATCAACCACTTCCTGGCTCATACCCATTCCATTGTCCTCTACCGACAGGAAAATATCATTCCCTTTCTGCTCACCGCGAACAATAATTTTGCCACCCTCATCTTCATCCATATTTCCTACTCCATAATAAATTGCATTTTCAAGCAATGGCTGTACTACCAGTTTTACAGTACAGCATTCCTCTACGTTTTTATCAATCAGAAATTCCACCTGAAAACGGTCTTTATAACGAATCTGCTGTATATTCATATAACTTTTGCTATGTTGTAATTCTTCCGAAATCCTTATCACTGTTTTTCCTTTTGAAAGACTGATGCGAAGCAGTTTTGCCAGTTCCGAAATCATAAAAACAGCTTCTTCATTCTTATTTGCCTCTACCATCCAGGTGATGGATTCCAGTGTATTATAAAGAAAATGTGGATTAATCTGGCTTTGCAGTGCATCCATTTCACTTTTTCTCCGCTTATTCTGCTGCCGGATGATTTCTTCCATCAATTGTTCTATCTGCTTATATGAATTCTGGACAGAATATGCCAGATGCCTTATCTCCGAAGCACCCCCTATATATATTTCAGTCTTTTCTCCTGTTTCATAAGACTTTACGGATTCATCCAATTTCAAAATCGGTTTTGAAATCTTTTTTGCCATAATTTTATTCACAACAAAAAGCATCATCAGAAGAATAATTGCCGTGGCAATTATATAATACCGGAACTTATTAATGCTTGCCGTCTGCACCCCCTCCGGTACAACTCCTACCAGTTTCCATCCGGTATAAGATAGACTGTTCACTACTATATTACTTTTTTCCCCATTCACAGAAATCTCATATGTACCATCTGCATAACCAGCAGCTGTACTGCTATCTTCTGTAAAAAGTCCCCTGTCTATTTCTGCTTTTCTTGGGTGATAAAGAATTTCTCCATCATCTGTACATAAATAATAATACGTCTCTCCCGCTGCTTCATTCAGGTTATCTAAAACCTCTTCTATCATGGAATACTTCATATCAACCAGCAATACTCCACTGTCCGGAGTGTCACCATGATTCATATCCACCAGGCTGCTTAAAGACACTACCCAGTTATATTGATATGTCTCATTCCCAAACAAATCCTGAATATGGGGTGTTGATATATGTATATTTTCTATCTCATCTGTAGCACTTTTATACCAGTCCTGCTCTGTTACTTTCTGATTCTTTTCTCTGGTAGCCACTGGTTCTGCTGCAATAATTTTACCATCACTGTCATAAAGAGCCATACTCTGCAGCTTATCATTATTTACTTCATACAACAGGCTGAACTGCCTGCTGAATTCCTGATCAGAAATATCATATTCCTGCACAATATTATAATTAACAGCATTACAAATCTGTCTCATATTCCGCAGTTCATTATTTACCTGATCCACTGTACTCTCTATCCGGCTTTCTGCATTGGAAATTGCGGTTTCTTTTACTGACATTTTAAAACGGCTATAAATCAGTAATCCCATAACTATTGTTGTAACAATGGTCAGGGCAGAAAGAACTGTCATAAGCAGTGACTGTATATCCATCCAGGCTGAAATATTCTGCATCATATTTTGAATTATATTCCTTTTTTCGTGCTTTTTCTTTCTGTTTTTTTTCTGATTCATACCTATCCATATTCCTATTCTGGTGATTTTCTGTATTTTGACGGAGATACTCCAAATTTCTTTTTAAACACATAACTGAAGTAATTTGCGTCCAGATACCCTACTTTTTCTCCAATTTCATAACTTTTATCATTGGTTTCTACAATAAGCCTGACTGCGACATCCATCCGGTAATCCGTCAGATATGTAATAAAGGATTTCCCGGTTTCTTTTTTAAATATCGTTGAAAAATACGAATTGGATACACCAAGCACTGAGCATACCGTATCCAGGGAAAAATCAGGTTCCATATAACGCTCTGCCACAACATTCTTTGCATCTGTAATCAGCCGCCTTGAAGTATTATTTCTTGCACTTTTCAACTTTTCACTAATTGCCACTGCTGCTTTTTTCATCCACTTCATCAGAGTTGCTTTATCCAGTTCCGGCACCTTTTCATAGAGATTTTCTTTTTCTTCAAAGAAATCATTAAAGTCCATAAAATTATTGGCGCAGAACCGGTAAAAAGCACCTACCATCTCCATAACTGATAAATGATACTGATTTACTGTGGCAGCACTTTTATGAAGTTTTTCCACTTCCCTCTCTACTGCTGACTCAATGTCTTTTACATTTCCAAGATAAATCGTTTTAAACAACTCATGCATTTTTGTATCTTCTGACTGTACGGCTACCGTCTGCTCCCGTGGAACTACTTCCGCAATATTTATAGCCCTTGCAGTTCCATAAAGAACCCGGTAGGATACTGCTTTTCTTGCACCTTCATAAGAATTACTGATATTCAAAAGACTATCGCAATATCTTCCAACACCGGCCGTTACAACTGCACCAATCACACGGTTCGCCCATCTGCAGAATCTATCGCAAAAATCTGTCAGTTCTGTTGCCTTATCTTCTGAATCAAGCGATACTATCAAAACTGTATTCCCAAGATACATAAATTCCTGACAGTTGAGTTCTGATGCAATCCTTTCCTTTATTTCATGCTCGACAGACATGGATAACAACAATGGATTCATTCCTTCCGGCACATGGTGCTCTGAAGTATGAAATACCACGCTGCAATAATAGGGTCCCTCCAGTGGAATCTGATAAGCAGATAAAAATTTCTCATATTCTGTCTCATTTACCCTGCCTTCAATTAACGAAACAAAAAAATTCGTCCTTAGCACCGGAAGTGCATCCTGGAAATAATTTTGCAGTTTTTTAACATTTAATTTTTCTTCTCTTTCCCGGTTTAAAGTCTCTTTCAGTCTTTCCATGCAGTCAGATAATTCAACTGCATTTACCGGCTTTAACATATATTCTTCAATTTCCAGATGTACTGCCTCTTTGGCATATTCAAATTCATCAAATCCTGTAAAAATAATAATATGTATATTTGGATAATCATTATTTAACTTCTGCGCCAGTTCCAGGCCATTCATATAAGGCATTTTTATATCGGTTATCACAACATCCGGCTGTATATTTTCTACCAGTTCCAGGGCTTTCACTCCATTGGTTGCACTGCCTGACACCTCAAAGCCCAGTCCATCCCAGTCCATCTTATGTTCCATTGCCTGGATTGCTTCTATTTCATCATCAACTAAAATCACTTTATACTTTTCCATATGACGTTCCTCTTTCAGCTCTTTCTTCTCCTGCTCTTATTATATCAGACAAATGTCTTTTTCTGAATACCTGATATTGTTTAGGCCGTCCATTCATCTCTGACGATGAGCGGGCGGCCTATGGTGATTATATGTGAATGATTCTGATTACGAATTACTTATTTTTTCTGTACATATTTCAGACAGTCAAGTGTTACTGCTGCCAAAATGATGATTCCTTCGAAAATAAACTGAAGATTTGTATCAATACCCAGAATGGTAAGGGAATATGTAAGGGATGTAAAGATAAGTACACCAGTTACAACTCCGGAAATCTTACCAATACCACCGGTAAAGGATACACCACCAACTACGCAGGCTGCAATAGCATCCATATCCCATCCTTGTCCATATGCTGCACTACCGGAACCAACCATTCTGTTACATTCCAGCCAGGAACCAAATCCATACAGGATACCTGCCAGAATAAATGCTCCTAATGTTACTTTAAATACAGATATACCGGAAACTGCTGCTGCTTCAGGATTTCCACCAACCGCATACAGATTCTTACCAAATGTTGTTTTATTCCAGATGAACCATACTACGATAATTGCAACAACAGCCCAGAGGATAATTGTCGGGAATTTTCCAATCTGCGGAATAAACATAGCCGGGATTGCAGAATCAATAGCTCCGAAGGAAACACCTTTTGTTGCATATGTTACAAGTCCGAAAATAATCAGCATGTTTGCCATGGTTGAAATAAACGGATGCATCTTGAACTTCGCCATAAAGAAGCCTGCCAGCATAGAAAATGCTGTTGTAAGTACAATACAGACTGCCAATGCAAGAATTGCTCTTGCAGCAACCGGGATACCGGTAAAGTCAAAGATATGGCCAAATACACCACCTGTATTAATTCCATTATGCATGATGATGGTTGCTGTTACCATACCCATACCAACCATACGTCCAACAGAAAGGTCAGTACCTGTTAAAAGAATCAGTCCTGCAACACCTAATGCCAAGAACATTCTTGGTGAAGCCTGCTGCAGAATATTTAAGATGTTTGTCGTTGTCAGTAACTGTGTATTCTTTACAACCGGTGTAATAATACATAAAGCAATGAAGATTAAAATAATGACAATATACAATCCATTTTTATAAAGGAACTGTGTGGTATTAAAGGTATATTTGTAATTTTCAAATTTCTGTGCTCTCTTCTGTGCAAATGTATATCTTGACATACGGAGTAAGTCAATCAGATGATACTTATGTGCATATGCATCATGCCTTCTGTCCTTAATCTCCTGAAGTCTGGACTCATGTGCCATCTGGGCATCAAATAATTTATTCTTATAAACATACTTCTCGTCTTTTTTCTCATCTGCATCGCTGAGTCTGCTCATATTCTGCTCATGCTCTGCTTTGATGGAAGCACATATATTTTTGTATTCTGCATTTTCAGCTTCTTTCTCAGCTTTGCAGCTATCAGCAACTTTCTGATAGTAATCATTTTTATAATGTTTTGCAAGATAACCTTCTGCATCTGCGATAAGCTTTGATACTTTGTCTTTATTCGAAGACTCCACCGCTTTTGCCTTTTCTAAGGCTTCCTTGTCCTTTGCAATCATTCTGCTCTTTTCTTCTTTTGTTAAATTCTTATTTTCCTTTACGATTGCAATGTGATTTTTTAAGCTGCGCACCTTATCTGAACCATCCTTACGAAGTTCATCAATCTGTGCCTGTATTTTTCCTACATATTCATCAATCGGCTTCAAAAGCTCTGCCTCTGCAGCGGATGAAAGAATAATACTACTGTCTGCCATATCCAATGCTCCTTCCTGATTATAAATATTTCGCACTGAGTCTTAATAACTCTTCCTGATTTGTTTCCTTAGTATTAACAATTCCGGCAAGATGTCCATTTGACATAACACCAATCCGGTTTGTGATTCCAAGGATTTCCGGCATCTCAGAGGATACAACAATGATTGTTTTTCCCTGTTTTGCCATATTGATAATTAATTCATATATTTCGTATTTGGCACCTACATCAATTCCTCTTGTAGGATCGTCCATCATAAATATATTTGGTGAGCGCTCCAGCCATTTACCAAATATTGCCTTCTGCTGATTTCCTCCGGACAAACTGGAAATCATATCATCTGGTCCCATACATTTTGTATGCATGACTTTAATTTCTTCTGCCGTCGCACGAATCATATCATCATTGGAAAGTGCGAATCCATTTTTATAATGATTCATATTGGCGATTGTAGTATTAAATGTAATATCTGCTTTCAGGAAAAGTCCATTTGCTTTTCGTTCTTCTGTAATTAAAGCAAAACCATGATCCATTGCATCTTTCGGGGATGTAAAATTCATTACTTTTCCATTATAAATTACATTTCCTGCCGCTCTGGTACGCATACCAAAAATAGTTTCCAATAGTTCCGTACGACCGGCTCCAACCAGACCATACAGTCCAAAAATTTCTCCTTCTTTAATATCAAAAGAAATATTCTGTAATTTTGGTGCATACTTAGTTGAAAGATTCTGTATAGAAAGAACCGTTTCACCAGGCTGGTTATCTACCGGTGGAAAACGGTTATCCAAAGAACGGCCAACCATTGCAGAAATCAGTTCATTCATATTGGTATCTTTACTTGCCTTTGTCATAACAAGGCTGCCATCCCGAAGAACTGATATTTCATCACAAATTTCAAAAATTTCATCCATTTTATGTGAAATATAAATCAATGAAATTCCCTGTTCTTTTAACTGCCGCATCATCTTGAAAAGTTTTGCAACCTCCGGTGCTGTCAGTGATGAAGTCGGCTCGTCTAATACGATTACTTTGGAATGATAAGAAATTGCTTTTGCAATTTCACACATCTGGCGCTGTGATACAGACATTTTTTTCATTGGCTGTGTCAGATTAACAGTAATACCAAGTTTACGGAATAAATCGGAGGTTTCCTTTCTCATTCTTCCTTCGTCAATCATTCCCAATGAATTCTTCGGATAGCGTCCTAAGAACATATTGTCAATGACACTGCGCTCCAGACACTGGTTTAATTCCTGATGAACCATTGCGACACCATTTTCAAGTGCATCCTTTGGGCCAGAAAAATTAACTTCTTTTCCATCTAATATTATTGTTCCTTCGTCCTTTTGATAAGTTCCGAAGAGACATTTCATCATTGTCGATTTACCGGCACCATTTTCACCCATAAGTCCCATGATTGTTCCAGGTCTGACATTCAGATTGATATGATTCAGAACCTTATTTCTTCCGAACGATTTGCTCATGCCGTTAATCGATAAGACATATTTATTCTTATCCTCTGCCATAATTCTACTTCCTTTTCTTTGAAAAGAAGGACACCATTTTTATCTGATGCCCTTCTGTATCTATGCTGTTTTCTTCCGGGCAATAACCTTATTTTGAAAGAAGTGATGTATAAGATGATGCATTGTCTGTTTTAACCATGTTGATTGCAAATGCATCATACTCACCCGGGTTGCCGAGACGGTTTGTAATGTTAGACTCTGTCTGTCCATCACCACCGATATAATCTACTTCAAGGTTCAAAAGTTTGTCATAGTTCTGAAGAAGTGGCTGATAAGTTGAGCTCAGGAAGTTATCGGAAGCATTGTAAATATCAAGCCATACCTTCTTGCTTGGACTCTTGCCTGCGTCCAGCTGGTTGGATACTTTGCTATAAACCTTGGTTGAGTCTGTGAAATCCTGATAATTATCAGCTGTAACAGCTATATTTAATGCATAGTAAGATCTTTCTTCTTCACTATATCTGTAATCTTCTCCTTCTGTTAAGCAGTTTCCTGCATCATCCGGAGTACCGATACCGGTATCAATGTCTACTCCATCTAAAGCATTACGAAGCACTCTTAATGTCAGGTAAGCCTGAACATCTGCATGCTGTGAAATTGTTCCGCCATATCCTTCTGCGATAGCTGCAACAGCATCACTATTTGCATCGTATCCGAAGGTTGGTACTTTGTTATCTTTTGCCCATGCATTAAACATTGACATTCCCATACCATCATTATTAGAAACAACTACGTCAATCTGGTCACCAAAAGATGCGGTCCATGTTCCGATTGCATTTCCTGCTGTAGCTGCATCCCATGTTGCACCAGCAGAGTTCTTCATCTCCTGTGAAGCAAGTTCACGAATTGTATAAGTCTTTCCATCTACATCCAGTGTTGCATCCTGAACAACTTTTGCAGAACCGTCTACGTTTGTACCAGCCGGTGTTGAATCAATTGCTCCATTTGCATCTACTCCGGTTCCAAGTGCAGAACGGACACCACGGGTACGTGCAATAGAGTCGTTATGTCCGATGTCTCCGATTGCAAGTACATAACCAATTACTCCGTCTCCGTTACGGTCAATGGTCGCTGCATTTTCTTTGATATAATCAAGAACCATCTGTCCCTGCAGTTCAGCACCCTGATTTGCATCAAAGCCTACATAATAGGTATCTTTGTTGTAATTTAATGCATCCATGTCAAGTTCTCCTGTGGAACTGTTGGATGGCTGACGGTTAAACCAGCAAAGTGGTTTATCCTTGTTTGCTACGCTGCTGGTGCTTCCTGAGTCACCAGAGCCGCTTCCTCCGGAAGAGCCACATCCAACCATGGATAATGCAAGTGTTGCTGCTACCAATACAGTTAATAATTTTTTCCTTCTCATTCTTTTTTCCTCCTGGTTTGCAATTTGTTGATTTTGGTTTCTCCGAACCTGTCTCATCGACTAAATTCATTATAATCACAAACCAATCTGTAAAGAATAGAATTTTTTTGGATGAAATAGCAAAATATTTTGATAATCTGTAATTTTTATATGTATTTTGACGAACAACTATGCAGCTGCACCATCATTCTGTTGGCATGTATGCAGGAATGCCTCTGCCAGCTGCTGGTTCTGCTGTGCCTGTTTTCTGATATGATTAACCACGAAAAAAGGCAGGAAAAATAAGGAAAGGAAACCTAAACACAATGCGATGGCACCGACTAATAAATCAATCGGAAAATACGGGACTACAAACCAGCCAAATTTTGCAATGTTCCATGCCCATTTTGCCGCTATTCCAAAACCACCCACTTTGCTGTAACAAACACAACCCATAACAAATCCTATCATAATAAAAATCGGATGGAATGCCAGCACCATTCCGATACCTCCACAGACCGTTCCGGCAATTGCCAGTCCCCAGATTTTCTGAATCTCATATAACTGTGTCTCCGCTTCCCGTTTTACCTGCATTGCATAACCATAATCGTTACCAAATTCTACTTCTTCATAAAGATTTCTTTTTTCTTTTGCCATAATGTTTTCCTCTTTTCTCCGATGTTCCACCGGTTTTTATTATTGTTTTCACTTATATGACGGAATAATATTATGGCAGGTTTTATTTTTTTAAAAATTTTTTTGACAAGTCCTTATTGCTTTCTTCCGATTACCTGCTTCCCACACTTCCTTTCCAATACATTCACTCCCTCTACTGTGGTAAAATTAAAGTTGGATTTTTCAACAGCGTTGCAATCACCGGAGTATATTTAGATACTCCATAGTCTTCAACAATACTGGTTATTCTAGCCCCTGCATCCTTTGACGAAGCACCACATAAGAAAACCCTTTCATCAGCAGTTCCATAATCCAACACTATAAATCGATCATGAAATATACCGCCTGTCTTTTTCATTGATATTTTTACGGAT
>QWCE01006681.1_pt1 | contig 14101 bp, 10 predicted proteins | sample 1972531 | NCBI WGS metagenome assembly QWCE01 (sample SAMN09866716, study PRJNA288562) | Human gut metagenome isolate term4_stool, whole genome shotgun sequencing... | reverse complement strand
CCGTCGGCGCAGTACGGATGGCGTAACGGCAGCGCAGCTTTCCAAGTTTATTGTACCGGCGCTGCTGGCTGCCGCGGTGGTGTTCCTGCTGTTGTTCTTCTGGCAGTGGACAAGCTACCAGAAAAGTGATGAAGAATACCAGACCCTGCGCACCCAGCTTGTCTGGATGGATACCAGCACCGGCGGCGATAACGCCCCGGCTTCCCGCCTGGACTTTACCGCGTTGAAAGAGCAGAACCCGGACGTTACCGCATGGCTCAGTGTGCCGGGGCTGGAACTTTCGCTGCCGGTGGTGCAGAACGAAGATTCCAACTATTACCTGCGCCGCAGCTTTTCCGGTGCAAGCAGCAACGATGGCTGTCTGATCCGCCCTTCGTGGGATTCCACCAGCTGGGCGGACGGTCTGTGCCATGTGATCCATGGCCACAACATCCATAACGGCGCCATGTTCGGCAAGCTGGATGCTTACCGCAAGCAGGATTTTTACAGCGCAAACCCAACGTTTACCCTGTACACGCCGGATGGCGACTACCAGTGCCGCATCTTCTCGGCACACGATGCCAAATCGGACGATCCGTGCTATGCGCTGGATTACAGTGAGGGTGAAGATTACGATGCCTTTTTGCGGTATCTGAAAGAACTTTCGCTGTATGATACCGGCGTGGATGTTCCCAGCGGCAGCCATATCCTGACGCTTTCCACCTGCCGCTCCGCCTATGCTTCCAACAACCAGCGCTTTGTGGTACACGCCATCATGGAACCCATCAACCACGCGCAGTAAGGTTGCGGGATAGCGAGACAAAAGCACCCGAAATGATAAGACAAATTTAGATAACCGCCCGTCTGTTTGGAATATGACATTCCGGCAGGCGGGCGGTTATTTTGGTTTTGTATTTGTATAGTATGAAAAGAGGGCAGAAAACCCTGCCCAATTTGTAGGGAACGGTCTTGAACGTTCCGCGGGTTGAGGATTGGCACACACAAAAATATCATCTAAAACAACCAAGGCCCGCTGCATCCCAAAATCCTGTGCAACGGGCCTTGATCTTATTTTGTATGTAATACGAGATTAAAGTTTCTTCGGTTCCTTCTTGTCAAAGAAGGAATACAAACCCTCGTAAAAAATCACACTCTCACCATGTTGCGGGTAATCTCGGCCAGGGAATGTGCACCGCACATACTCATGGTGTCGGCCAGCTCACCGGCCAGCTTGTCCACATACACCTGAACACCCTCGGCACCGGCACCGTAAATGGCGTTCACAAAGGGGCGGGCAATCAATACGGCGTCTGCGCCAAGGGCCAACGCCTTAAATACATCCACACCCGTGCGGATGCCGCCATCCACCAGAATCTTGCAGCGGCCATTGACGGCCTCCGCAATTTCCGGCAGAACTTCTGCTGTGGCGGGCACCTGGTCCAGAACGCGCCCGCCGTGGTTGGAAATCACGATCGCCGAAGCACCGGCTTCCACCGCCTTCTGCGCGCCGCGTGCCGTCATGACGCCCTTGATGATGAACGGAACCTTGGCATCCGCAATAATGCCGCGCAGCTCCTCCACCGTTTTGCTGCCGGCGGGCGGGTTCAGGTTCTTCAAAAACGGCAGACCGGCGGCGTCAATGTCCATGGCAACGGCAAACGCGCCGGTGGCACGCACCAGGGCCATCTTTTCTGCAATCGTCCCGGCATCCCAAGGCTTTACGGTTGGAATGCCAAACCCGGCATTGGCTTTTACTGCCTTGCAGGCACCCACCATAACCGCGGGATTGGTGCCGTCACCGGTGAAAGCCAGGATCCCGGCATCGTGGCAGGCGGGAACCAGAATATCATTGTACTCCAGGTCGGTGTACTTGGTGCCGTAATGCAGCTGCATGGCACCCACCGGCCCGGCAAAAACCGGGATGCGGTAACTGTGGCCGAACATTTCCAGCGTGGTGTCCGGCTCACCCGATTCGCAAATGGTGTCCATGTTCACCCGCACGTTCTGCCATGCGCCGTAATTGCGGATGGCAACATCACCCACGCCCTTGGCACCGGGACCCGGCACCGTGTTGCGGCAGGCACGCCCATCACACACAGGGCACGCTTTGCAGGGCCCCATCTGGCCACGCGCTGCAGTAAGTACTTCGTTATACGTCATGGTCGTTTGCTCCTTTGTGGCGGCAAAAGCCGCAGTGTTTACTCACTGCCATTGTAGCCTATTTGCCGCAAACCCGCAAGTGCATTTTGCCCGCCGCACAGGGGGCTACCCAAATACCTAACCCGACATTATCGAGCATTTTGGCAACGCAGATGCCGTGCCGCAGCCGCCGAAGCGGTGCTTAAGCCGTAAGGCGGGAATTGTGCGGTGTTGCCCAAGGTTTAGCGCCAAATGCCCGTGCCTGCACGGAAAAATACTTATCCGTTGGGAAAGCCGAAAAAAGCAAAAAAATGGCCTGTTTTTGCAACGTGGCGGACTTTTTGAATTTCCGGTATCCCCAAAATGGATGTACAATAGAAAGGAATCGCTATGAAATTTTCAGAAATGAAGTACGAACGCCCGGACCTGGATAAGGTTCTGGCCCAGTGCGAAGAGTATGCCAAAAAGATGGCTGCTGCCAAGAGCGGCGAAGAACTGGTACAGCTTTACCGCGAAGAAAACGCCATGATGGCCCATTACCACACGGCATCCTGCCTGGCATCCATCCATTATACCCAGGATACCCGCGATGAATATTGGAGCGGGGAACAGGAATGGTTTGATGCAACCGGCCCGGCGGTCAGCAATGCAGCACGCAATGTTGCGGAGGCGATTCTTTCCAACCCGCACGCCAAAGCGCTGGAAGAAGCGTTCGGTACCCGCATTCTGCCCAGCCTGCGCAACCTGGTGCTGAGCATGGACGACCGGGTGATCGAACTGCAGAAAGAGGAAAATGCCCTGACCAGTGCTTACCAGAAATTGTACGGCGGTGCAATGGCGGAGCTGGACGGCAAACAGCTGACCATCCCGCAGCTGACGCTGTATAAGCAGAGCACTGACCCCGCCATGCGCCGTAAGGCTTACGAGGCGGAAGCCGTTTACTTTGACGCCCACCGCGCCGAGTTTGACGAGATCTATGATAAGATGGTCAAGAATCGCAACGAGCAGGCACGCATCCTGGGCTACAACGATTACAGCGAGCTGAGCTATATCCGCATGAACCGCATCGGTTACGGCCCGGCGGAGGTTGCCGCGTTCCGCCAGGAAGTGGTGGAGCAGGTGGTGCCCATGATCCAGAAGGCTCTGGCTCTGCGCAACAAGCGCACCGGCATTGAGAACCCCATGTTCTGGGACAGCACCATCAGCTTTGCGGACGGCAACCCCGTGCCGCACGGCAGCTATGACGAGCTGATGGCCGGTGCCCGCAAGATGTACCATGAGCTCAGCCCCGAAACGGCAGAGTTCATCGACTTCATGCAGGATAACGAGATGTTCGACGTTCTCAGCCGCCCCGGCAAAATGAGCGGCGGTTATGAGGAAATGCTGCCCGATTACAAGACCCCCTTCATCTTTGCCAACTGGAACGGCACGGCGGGGGATGTGGATGTGCTGACCCATGAAGCAGGGCATGCGCTGGAAGGCTACCTGGCTGCCCGCAGCCCCAAGAACATCCCCGAAGATATCCAGTGCCCCGGTATGGAGAGCGCCGAGATCCACTCCATGAGCATGGAGTTCCTGACCGCCCCGTGGCATCACCTCTTCTTTAAGGAGGATACGGATAAATACGAGCTGCTGCACGCCGAGGACAGCTTTATCTTCCTGCCATACGGCTGCATGGTGGATGAATTCCAGCACATTATGTATCAGCAGCCAGATCTTACGCCGGATGAACGCAATGCCGTCTGGCTGGAGCTGGAAAAGAAATACCGCCCCTGGAACAAGTTCGGCGACCTGCCGTTCTATGGCCGCGGCGCAGGCTGGCAGCGCCAGCTGCATATCTTTGAATGCCCGTTCTACTATATTGATTATTGCCTGGCAACCGCCATTGCCCTGCAGTTCTTTGTGGCCAGCCTGAATGACCACAAGGACGCCTGGCAGCGCTATATGAAGCTGACCAACCTGGCCGGTATGGCAACCTATACCGAGCTGGCCGAAAGCGCCGGAATGAAAGCCCCCTTTACCAAGGGCAGCCTGACCGAGCTTTCCCGCGCGGTGGCGGATTGGATCGAGCAGCATCAGGTAAGCTAAAACAGAATAAGCATCACTTTTATGCCGCAGGCTGTGTGCCTGCGGCATTTTTGCTGCCATTTTTGAAGCAGTGGGAAAGAACCAGATAAAATATATTAACTGACATAATATTATATAATATATAATATATAGAACAAAATAATACCGGCAGAGCCGACGCCACACGCAGCGGCCCTGCCGGAGATAGAACTGGAACAGATAGAGTTGAATCTGAACCTGTGAATCTGAACCTGGGCAGCGCCGACCTTGGTACACTGAAAGCCAAAAGCATACAGGCAGACCTTGCCCTCGGCAGCCTGTATGCGGATGAGCTGCAAACCGGGCAGCTGGATGCAACGCTTGCCCTGGGCAGTGCAGAGCTTGGCACCGTGCAGGCAGAGCGCGTGACGATTGAAAACGCCCAGGGCGATGTGACGATCAGCCGCCTGGTGGGGGCCAGCCAGGTGCAGGTAACCGACCAGCTGGGCAATATTGCCCTGACCCTGGGGGAAAAGGCAGACGGTTACAGTGTGCAGGCTGCATGCGGCCTGGGCAGCATTACGGTAAGCGGCGCCAAGCAGGCAAGCCCTTACAGCGCCAACAGCAAAGCAGCCAACGCTGTGATTCTGGATGCCGCGCTGGGGGATATTACCCTGAACTTTGAGGAATGAGCGGGGAAAAGAGCATCACATGTGCGGCATGCCGGAACGCGTTTGGAGCCCGTTCCAAACGGCGGACGGGTGCCGATGTGCAAAATGTTTTGATTAGTCATACTCTTGTGCCTGGCCATGGTGCAGTTTATACAACTTTTGCCCAAAAGGCCAAAAAAAGATTTAATGCAACAAATTTTGCATATTGTACGCGAATGTGGTACAATAACCAATAAGCAAATCAGGCAACGAAAAGGGTAAAGGAGAATTGCGAAATGGCGTATTATTTTAGTGAACCGTCCCGTACCTTCGGCGAGTATCTGCTCGTCCCCGGCTATTCCTCTTCGGAGTGCATCCCCACGGCTGTCAGCCTCAAAACCCCGCTGGTCAAGTACCGCAAGGGCGAAGAAGCCTGCCCCCTGACCATGAACATCCCCATGGTTTCGGCTATCATGCAGTCCGTTTCCGGTGAGAAGCTCGCCATTGCCCTTGCCAAGCAGGGCGGCGTTTCTTTCATTTACGGCTCCCAGTCCGTTCAGTCCGAGGCTGATATGGTTCGCCGTGTCAAGGCTTACAAAAAGGGCTTTGTTACCTCTGATTCCAACCTGCCGCCGGAGGCTACCCTGGCTGATGTGTTGGACCTGAAAACCCGTACCGGCCATTCCACCGTTGCCATCACGGCTGACGGCACCCCCCACGGCAAGCTGCTGGGCATTGTGGCATCCCGTGACTACCGCCTGTCCCGCATGAGCACCGATCTGAAAGTGACTGAGTTCATGACCCCGCTGGACAAGCTGGTTACCGCACCGGCCAACACCAGCCTGCATGACTGCAACGATATCATCTGGGATAACAAGATCAACTCTCTGCCGCTGGTAGACGAGCAGGGCAACCTGCAGTATATGGTTTTCCGCAAAGATTATGATTCCCACAAGGAACATGCCAATGAGCTGCTGGATGCCAACAAGAGCTATGTTGTCGGCGCCGGCATCAATACCCGCGACTATGCCGAGCGCGTGCCCGCCCTGGTGGATGCCGGCGTGGATGTGCTCTGCATCGACTCTTCCGAAGGTTACAGCGAATGGCAGTCCCGTACCATCGCCTGGATCCGTGAGCATTACGGCGACAAGGTAAAGGTCGGTGCAGGCAACGTGGTGGACCGCGAGGGCTTCCTGTTCCTGGCAAAAGCCGGTGCAGACTTTGTCAAGATCGGCATTGGCGGCGGCTCCATCTGCATTACCCGCGAAACCAAGGGCATTGGCCGCGGCCAGGCAACCGCCGTTATCGAGGTTGCCAAAGCCCGCGATGAATACTATGAGCAGACCGGCATCTATATCCCTATCTGCTCCGATGGCGGCATTGTGCATGACTACCACATCACCCTGGCATTGGCAATGGGCGCTGACTTTGTTATGCTGGGCCGTTACTTTGCCCGCTTTGATGAATCCCCCACGAACAAGCTGCGCGTTGGCGGCAACTATGTGAAGGAATACTGGGGCGAAGGTTCCAACCGTGCCCGCAACTGGCAGCGCTATGACCTTGGCGGTGCCCAGAAGCTGAGCTTTGAGGAGGGCGTTGATTCTTACGTTCCGTATGCCGGCCCGCTGGCCGATGGCGTGCAGACCACGTTGTACAAGGTGCGTTCCACCATGTGCAACTGTGGTGCGCTGTCCATCCCGGAACTGCAGCAGAAAGCCCGCCTGACGGTCGTTTCTTCCACCTCCATTGTGGAAGGTGGCAGCCATGACGTTATCCTGAAAAACAACCCGAACAATGTTTAAGCTGTTCCGGGTTGGGGCACCACGGCCAGCAGAATTTGCGCTTGCAATCTGATAGGATTTGTGGTATTATAACCAACATGAGATGCAAAGGGGCAGCTACCAATACAGCTGCCCTTTTTTGCACTTTTGCGGGTTCAGGCGGTAACATTGTGCGTTTTAACCGCCTGGGGCCGGGGACTCAGCCCCAAAACAATCAGGGGCGCGGCAGAATGGCTGCGCCAATTAAGAGAGGAAAAGAATTATGAAAAAATTTGCCTGCGTTGCGCTGAGCACTGCACTGCTGGCCAGCATGCTGGCTGCCTGCGGCAGCTCCGCATCCACCACCCCAGCGGCTTCCTCCGCTGATACATCCTCCGATACCGGGGCATCTTCCACCGAAGCTGCCGCTTCCACCGGGGCTGCAGCAGATGGTTCGCTGCACGTTGCCATGAACACCGATATCCAGACGATGGATGTGCACAAGACCAACAACGACTACATGGTGCCGCTGAATATCTTTGACCGCCTGTTTGAGATTAAAACCAATGCGGACGGCTCCACTGAGCTGGAGAAGAGCCTGGTGGAAGACTACACCGTTTCGGACGACGGCCTGACCTATGATTTCACCCTGCGCAGCGGTGTTACTTTCTCTGACGGCACCCCGCTGACCGCCAACGATGTCAAGTATACCTTTACCCGTATGCTGGCTCTGCCGGACAGCGTGCAGACGGATTATGCCTCTGCCATTGCCGGTGCGGAAGCTGTGATGGATGGCACCGCCACCGACCTGGAAGGCATTCAGGTGATTGATGACACCCACTTTACCGTTACCCTGTCGGATCCGTTTGCCGGTTTCCTGTATGAGCTGGCAACCGCTTCCTGCTCCATCATGAGCGAGAAGAACGTGGAGGAAGCAGGCGACCAGTTTGGTATGGACTGCTCCAAGACCATCGGCTCTGGCCCGTATGTGGTCACCAGCTGGACCCGCGACAGCAGCATTGTGCTGGATGCCAACCCCAACTACTGGGGCGAAAAGCCCAGCGTGCAGCATGTGGAAATTTCCATCGTGCCGGATTCTTCCACCATGAGCATGATGTTCCAGAACGGTGAGCTGGATATCCTGGACTGCGATTACATTGACGCTGCCGTTGTCAACTCTACCTACAAGACCCAGTATGCCGATGATATCGTAACCTCCAACCGTCTGGGCACCACCTACATGGCTCTGAACGAGAATGTGGAGCCGCTGAACGATGTCAAAGTCCGCAAGGCCATCCAGATGGCCATTGACCGCCAGACCATCCTGGATACCGTGTATAACGGCGATGGCAGCCTGGTGGACGGCATTTACCCCAAAGGCCTGATCGGCTACACCGAGGACAACGAGGGTTGGCTGAAGTACGACCCCGAACAGGCCAAGAGCCTGCTGGCCGAAGCCGGTTACGCGGATGGCTTTACCATGGAGATTGCTGCCGATAACTCCAGCAGCGATTCCACTCTGCTGGTCATCCAGATCGTGCAGCAGTACCTGCAGCAGATCGGGATTAACGCCGAGATCAAGAGCTATGACCCCGCCAGCTGGCTGGATCTGCGCAAGAGCGGCGATATGGTCAGCTTTGTCAGCTCCTGGACGGCCGACTATAACGATCCGGATAACTTCATTTACACGTTCTTCGGTACCCCCGAAAAGAGCAATGTGCGCAGCCTGAACTACTTTAACACCGACGTTATGAGCCGTGTTGCTGCCGCCCGCGGCATTGTGGACGACACCGAACGACTGACCGAGTACGCCGCGCTGGAAAAGCAGATCGTGGAAGAGGACGCTGCATGGGTACCCATGTTCAGCCGTTCCCACCTGTTTGTTAAGGGCGACCGGATCGCCTCCTTCACCCCGCACTGGGCCGGTTATAACGATACCCAGTATATCAACGTTACCTTGAAGTAATTTTTGGACAAAAAAAGTTACAAATAATGCAATGCAGGCTGCGACCACAGGTTGCAGCCTGCATTTTTTATGTTATAATTTTAATGCTTGTATATTTTACAGCATAAAAGTGTAAAAATATACAGTCGCTCAAACAGACTGTCCATAAGGTAAAACTGCATTCTGCCTGGCAGGGACCGTAGTGGCGCACATTGTGCGCCCACGAACCTGAAAACTTAGGGCAACACCGCACAATTCCCGCCTTGCGGCTTAAGCACCGCTCCGGCAGCTGCGGCACGGCATCTGCGTTGCCAAAATGCTCGATAAGACTCCAGTATTATCTGCGCTTTTGGCTTGGCATCTGCCGCACCTCGCTCGCCGTATCGGCACTTAGAATTATGCGGTATTGCCTTAGCGCTTTTTATAAAAGCGCTGTGCCGAAGCAACGCCTGCGGGGAAAATGATGTTCACCTGCACAGAGCATGGTTTTAACCGATTGGCAGTTTGGAAACAGCGGCTGTGAGGGACAAAAGGGGAGTGACTCCGTGTGAAAAGCGTGATAAAGCGCATTTTGGGCACCATTCCGGTGCTGATCGGCGTGGTACTGCTCATCTTCATCATGCTGCGCATTGTTCCCGGCAATGCGGCGGCTATGCTGCTGGGTGAACATGTGGACCAGGCCACCATTGAACGCCTGACTGAAGTGAGGGGGCTGGATAAGCCGGTGATCGTGCAGTTCTTTGACTATCTGGCCGGGGCGATCCATGGGGACCTGGGCATCAGTTATAAATATAACCGCGCTGTTACCGATATGATCATAGAGGCGTTCCCCTACACGCTGGAACTGGCCCTGCTGGCGGCGCTGTTCGCCTGGGTGCTGGGCCTTGGCACCGGTATTATAGCAGCCATCAGGCAGAACAGCCTTGTGGACCACCTGTTCATGGGCGTTTCGCTGGCTGGCGTTTCCATGCCTATTTTCATGGTGGCGCTGCTGCTGCAATACCTGTTTGCCTTCAAAATCAAGGCATTCCCGCTTACGCTGGATGGTACCTTCCTTTCCATGATTCTGCCCGCCATTGCCCTGGGCTGGAACAGCGCAGGCAGCATTGCCCGCATGACGCGCTCCAGCCTGCTGGAAGTGATGCAGGCGGATTATATTGATACCGCCCGTGCCAAAGGCCTGCGCAAGCAGGCGGTCATTCTGGGCCATGCGCTCAAAAACTCCATGCTGCCGGTCATTACCATGATGGCATTGCAGTTTTCCGGCATGCTGTCCGGCGCGGTTATCACCGAAAGCATTTTTGCCATTCCCGGCATCGGCCGCCTTGCCACCACAGCAATCCAGAACCGTGATATGCCGGTGCTGCAGGGGACCGTGCTGTTTACCACCGTGCTGGTCATTGCAGGCAACCTGATTGCGGACCTGCTGTATTCTGTGCTGGACCCGCGCATCAGAAAGGAGGCATAAGCCATGGCAGACGAAATGTTGAAAAATGCCCAGCCGCAGGAACTGGAAAGCCAGATCGGCGAAGAGGACGGCTTGAAAGAACAGCTGCTGCGCATGTGCCGCCAGAACAAGCTGGCCGCCTTTTCGGCTGTGCTGATTCTGGTTGTCATCCTGATAGCTATTTTTGCTCCCGTTCTGGCCCCCTATGGTGAGGCTGAGCAGGACCTGATCAGCCGTTTGCAGGGCCCCAGCGCTGCCCACTGGTTTGGCACGGATGAACTGGGCCGTGATGTGTTCTCCCGTATTCTGTATGGTTCGCGCCTCTCGCTTACCATCGGTATTCTGCCCAGCATCATCTCGCTGGTGGTGGGCATCTTCTTTGGCCTGCTGGCCGGTTACTTTGGCGGCTGGGTGGATTATGTCATCATGCGCCTGGCGGATATCATGCTGTCCATCCCGTCCCTGCTGCTGGCCATGGTGGTTATGTACACCCTGGGCCAGTCCACCGTCAACCTGTTTATCGCGCTTTCCCTCACCAGCTGGGCCAGTGTGGCCCGCGTGGTGCGCAGCCAGACCCTGAGCCTGAAGGAGAGCGAATATGTTGAGGCTGCCCGTTCGATCGGCGTCAGCAACGGCAAAATCATGCTTAAGCATATCCTGCCCAACTGCATTCCCTCATTGATCGTTCTGTTTACCCTGAATGTTCCCTCTGCCATTCTGTCTGAAAGCTCGCTGAGCTTTTTGGGCATCGGCGCACAGCCCCCGGCAGCATCCTGGGGCCTGATGGTCAACCAGTCCAAGCAGTTTTTGTTCACCCAGCCCTGGCTGGCCTTGGCACCCTGCATTGCCATTATGATCGTGGTGCTGGCGTTCAACTTTTTGGGTGACGGTCTGCGCGATGTGCTGGACCCCTACATGAAGAACCAGTAACGGCGGGGGAGAAGTAAAAGATGGAAAATAATAATAATGTTCTGGAAATCCGCGGCCTGAACTCCTATTTCTTTACCGAAAAAGGCGTGGCCCCTGCGGTGGATGGCCTGGACCTGGATATTCCCAAGGGCAAGATCATCGGCCTGGTGGGGGAGAGCGGCTGCGGCAAAAGCATGACCGCCAAATCCATTATGGGCCTGCTGAAATACCCCGGCCGCGTGGCGGGCGGCAGCATCCGGTTTGAAGATCAGGACCTGACCAGACTTTCGGATAAAGAGCTGCGCAAGATCTGCGGCAATGATATTTCGATGATCTTTCAGGAGCCGATGACCAGCCTGAACCCGGTGCTCAAGGTGGGCCGCCAGGTGCGCGAAACGCTGCTGGTGCATAACCCGACCATGAGCAAGGCGGAAGCCAAGCGGCGCGTGGTGGAAATGTTCCAGCGTGTTGGCATCCCCGAAGCGGAAAAGCGCTATGACTGCTACCCGCACGAGCTTTCCGGCGGCCTGCGCCAGCGCGTGATGATTGCCATGGCCATGGTATGCAAGCCCAAGCTGCTGATTGCCGATGAGCCCACCACCGCACTGGATGTGACAATTGAAGCCCAGATCCTGCGCCTGATGAAGGAGCTGCGGGACGAAACCGGCATGAGCGTGCTGATCATCACCCATAACATGGGCGTTGTGGCGGAAATCTGTGACTATGTGTATGTCATGTACGCAGGCAAGATCATGGAACAGGCCGAAACCTTTGAGCTGTTTGACCATACCATGCACCCCTATACCAAGGGCCTGCTGGATTCCATCCCGCGCATTGGCCAGAACGCCGAGCGGCTGCACACCATCCCCGGTGTGGTGCCCAACCTGCTGCACCTGTCGCAGGGCTGCCCGTTCAGCAACCGCTGCGAATATGCCACCGACCAATGCCGCACGGAAAAAGCGCAGCTGCATCCCGTTGCACCGGATCATCAGGTGCGCTGCTTCCGCTGTGAGGAGGAACATCAATGAGCGAGGTAAAACACGAAGTTCTTTTGCAGGCAAAAGGTATTTATAAAAACTTTGAAACCAGCAAAAAAGACCAGGCCGTCCATGCCCTGACCAATGTGGATCTGACCCTGTACCGCGGCGAAACGCTGGCCCTGGTGGGGGAGAGCGGCTGCGGCAAAAGCACCCTGGGACGCACCCTGATCCGCATGCTGCCCGCAACCAGGGGCAGCGTGACCTTTGAGGGGCAGAACATCACCGCCATGAAGGATAAGGAATTTGCCCCCCTGCGCCGCCGGATGCAGATGGTCTTCCAGGACCCGTATGCCAGCCTTGACCCGCGCATGAAGGTGCGGGATATCATTGCCGAACCGCTGGAAACCTATCATGTATGCAAAACCAAAGCCGAAACCACCCACCGCGTGCTGGAATTGATGCAGGCTGTTGGTGTACCGGCAGAGTTTTTGAACCGTTACCCGCACCAGTTCAGCGGCGGCCAGCGCCAGCGCATCGGCATTGCCCGCGCCATTGCGCTGCAGCCGGACCTGATCGTCTGCGATGAACCGGTCTCCGCATTGGATGTTTCGGTGCAGAGCCAGGTGTTGAACCTGCTCAAGGACCTGCAAAAGCAGTACGGCCTGACCTATCTCTTCATCGGGCATGATCTTTCTGTCATCAACTTTATTGCGGACCGCGTCTGCGTAATGTTCCTGGGCCATGTGTGCGAGGTTGCCACCAAGGAAGAGCTCTACAGCCGCCCCATGCACCCCTATACCGCCTTTTTGATGGATGCCATCCCGCAGGCGGATCCACACCGCCGCAACCAGCACCGCCGTGTGCTGATGGGCGAAGTGCCCAGCCCGGTCAACCTGCCGTCCGGCTGCTGCTTCCATACCCGCTGCCCTTACGCAACGGAGCGCTGCCGCACCGAGGTTCCGGAGCTGCGGGAATGGGATGGCCGTATGGTTGCCTGCCACCGCGCGGGCGAAAACTGGGACTGAGATAACACAGTGAGGAAATAACAATGCAGGCAGTAATCAACGTGGCCATAGCGCCGCTTACCACAAACCCGGCCCTCTGGGCGCAGAACCCGCAGCAATCCCGTCTGGTGGATGAGCTTTTGCTGGGCATGCCGGTGGAAATTACCGGCGAAGCCGAACAGCATATGGTACCGGTACGCACCTTTTACGGCTATACCGGCTGGGTAGCACAGGATGCTTTGCTGACTGGCCCCAAGGCGGAAGAATGGCTGGTTCAGCCGCAGATGGTGGTCATAGCCCGCTGGGCTGATGTGCTGGCGGAATCCCGTGTGCAGGGGGCCTGCGTGGCTGCTGGCCTGCCCTTGGGCGCCCGCGTGGCCGTGCAGGGGGAGCCGGAAGACGGCTGGCAGGCCGTAACGCTGCCGGATGGCCGCACCGGTTACCTGCGTGCGGACGCGCTGGCCCCGCTGTACACCCAGCCCTGCGAGCAGGACCAGGAAAAGCTGCGTGCAGCCATTGCCCAGGCAGCCAAGCGCTACCTTGGCACGCCCTACCGCTGGGGCGGCAAAACCCCGGCGGGCATTGATTGCTCCGGCCTGTGCAGCATGGCATACCTGCTGTGCGGTATTTCCATCTGGCGGGATTCCGAGCTGAAAGAGGGCTACCCCATCCATCCGGCCCATGTTTCGGATATGCGCGTGGGAGATCTGGTGTATTTCCCCGGCCATGTGGCGCTCTATCTTGGCAATGGAGAGTACATTCATTCCACCGCGCGAGCAGGGGATAATGGTGTTGTGATCAACAGCTTTTACCCGGATTCCCCCCTCTACCGCCCTGACCTGCCCAAGCAGATCACCGCAGTAGGCTCCTACTTTGCCCGCCGGGAGGCAACCTGATAAAATTGAAATGAAGAAAAGCGCCTCTCTGTGATAGGAACAGAGGGGCGCTTTGATATGGGTTTTATAATAAATGCGGTCAAAAGTGCGGTCAGATAAAAAGACTAGACGATAAAACATACGTTTTATCGTTCAACACTTTGGCGGGAGCTGGTGGATTCGCCAAGCCGCGGTCTAAGCAACAGTCCGCAGGACTGTTGCTTGCCGCCTTCGGGCGGCCGACCTGTTCGAACCCTACCAGTTCCAACACAAAAAAAGACCCGCAACCTCAGTTGCGGATCTCTTTTGGTGGGAGCTGGTGGATTCGAACCACCGAAGCATTAAGCAGCAGATTTACAGTCTGTCC
>QWCE01009912.1_pt1 | contig 14109 bp, 12 predicted proteins | sample 1972531 | NCBI WGS metagenome assembly QWCE01 (sample SAMN09866716, study PRJNA288562) | Human gut metagenome isolate term4_stool, whole genome shotgun sequencing... | reverse complement strand
ACTTCATGAATTGCGAGCGGGCGAGGAAGTTGGCCTTATCGACCTGCTTAGCTGCCAGACGACCGGTCATCTCGGTAATGCTCTCGTACTTGTGCTCCTTCATCCAGCTCTTCACCTCGTCCAGCGACTCGGTAATAGCCTTCTCCTTCTTTCCATACAGGATCGAAGCCATCTGGATGGCGTTGGCCCCGGCGAGTACTCCCTTGAGGACGTCCTTGCCATTGCGAGCACCAGAAGAGATAGAGACAGAGAGACCGGGGACGGCACCACGTACAAGGGCAGTAAAGCGAAGACCGTCGTAAAAGTCACTGGGGCTGCTGAAGACCGGTCCGGCAGAGAGACGCTCTGCGGTAAGATCAACGTCCGGCATATAGGATCTATTGAAGAGAACCACACCGTCTGCACCGACCGTATGGAGATCTGCGCAGAGGCGGATCAGATTGCTGTAGTACTTAGAGATCTTCACCACAAGTGGCTTCTTGTATTCCGACTCCCTTAGCTCAGTGACTATCTTGATGATGGCGCGCTCCGGCTCGCCATAGTCTTGCGTCCGATCGGTCTCGATGCGCATAACATTAAGCTCCAGTCCATCCGCACCGGCGTCTGAGAGGCTCTTAGCGTAGTCCACCCAGCCCTCCGAGCTGGAGCAATTGATGCTCGCAAAGACAGGGATGTCCACTTCCTCCTTTACCTCACGTACCAGCTGCACATGCTGACGGATCGAGTGCTCCTCGGAGTACTCCTTGATGTAATTGTAGGCCTCAGGGAAGTCGTGTGAATGATCGTAGGTGTCTGCGGCCTCATTCTGGATCTGCTCCTCAAATATGGACTTAAGTATGACAGCACCTGCGCCAGCCTCGGCAAAGGTCTTGATCTTTGCGGTCGAAGCTGTAAGGCTTGAGCTTGCGGCGATGATCGGACTCTTGAGCTTCAGTCCTGCATAAGTGGTGGTTAGATCAACCATGGTATTACTTGATTATCTTGATGAATTAGTGACCAATATAAATGGGGAGATAACTCAATAGTGAGTAATGAGAGGTTCCTTGCCCTTACTCTTAGACTTAGTAGACTTAGTCTTGGATGCGGCAGGGACAGCGGAGGGTGGCACTTTCCCGCCTCCTCTCATGAAGGCCTCTACGCGGGGGATCTCTTCACGGATAGCCTTGATACGATTTTGGTCGTTGGGGTGAGAGCTCATCACTTCACTCTGATTACCGCCGCCGCTACGGCTAGCCATCCTGACCCAGAGATTAGGCGCATTGTGGTAGTCATATCCTGCGAGTGCCATCAGATAGAGACCGATCTGGTCTGCCTCGTACTCCTGCTTACGTGAGTAGGGTAGCTCAAAGATGAGCTTACCTCCCACATTGTAGAGCACGCTGCCGATCACCTGTGCTCCGGCAGAGCTTCCTGATAGGATCTGTCCCAGAGCCTGCCCTCCATACTGGCGTAGGATCGCCTGAGAGAGTCTCTCATTGGAGTGCTTAGCGACAGCGTGTGCCACCTCGTGAGCAATGACTGTAGCAAGCTCATCGTCAGTCTGTGCGACGGGTAGTATCCCCTCATAGACCACGATCTTACCGCCCGGCATACAGAAGGCATTGACTTGATTAGAGGCAATGAGATTAAACTCCCAGCGGAAGTATTTAATATCCTCAGTGTGTCCGATAGACTTGAGGTAGCGCTCCGTAGCAGCTGCGATCCGCTTACCCATCTCGCGAGTCCTGACAGTTTGCTCCATATCGCGGCTCTTAGGGGCACTGGAGATGAAGGATCGGTACTGCTGCTCACTGATAGCTACCACCTGAGCATCGGAGACCAGATTGATCTGCCGGCGCCCGGTAAGCGGGACAAGGGAGCAACCTGTCGTCAGGAGAGCGACTACCAGGGTGCTGAGAAATGATATATGATAGTGACGTAGATTCATTACTGTAGTGAACTATTGATTGTTTCACACCCCAAAGATACACATTTATCACCTTGTACTGTCAGACGCTCCGATCCACGAGTACAGCCTTCGCCCCGACCTGAGGCTGATACATAGCTCTAGGGAGAAGCCTCATACTGCGCTGAATAAGGTAGGCGCCGTAGCTCTTGAGGTCAGTCAGGTGTGCCGTCTCATCGGGCATAATGGGAGCCCCTACGTAGACGTCTATGATCTCACCCTTCTTATTGAGGATCTCCGATGGTAGCATAAGGTCGCTGACGACAGAAATGTGATTCTTCATGTAATAGAATAGCCACGAATTGTGCCCATCAAACATAATGGGGAAGATCGGACGATCGGCCCTCCGAAGGATACGGAGACTCGAGTTCTTCCACGGGTTCTCCACCGGAAGACCTCGTCTGAGCGAGAAGTGCCCCACCCCGCCTGCGGGGAAGATTCCGAAGGGATACCCGGCCTGAAACTCTCTCGCCAGGGCTCTCAGGCTCTTGACATTAACCGACGGGTCATGGACATACCTTTTGCTGCTCTCCCTGTTGGGAACAACAGGCACCCACATCTCTTCGAGGGAGGATATGTGCGAGAGGACCGAATTGACCAACACCTTGTAGTCGGGACGAATGTGACCGACTATATCTACCAGTATCAGACCATCGATGCCGCCAAATGGGTGATTGGAGATGACGAAGTGCTGCACTGGCATAGTCCGGTCCCTGCAGGTGGCAGAGATCACTATTAATCTGGTTAATCGAGTTAACCCCAAGAATCCGCATCAACCACCGGCCTAGGCCTTTACCGACCCCGGTCTTAAAGAAAGGGACCATCTCCCCCAAGTCCTCGAGGGAGAGGATCTCATTACGTATCTCGTCCTTACTCATTATGTCTGTAGCAATAGTTATGACTGTACAAACCTAACAGAATAATATTATAACTCGGTAGCGTATGACAACGACAGGGCAAAAGCGCTGTCAAAGAAATAGAAATAAAGATAAAAACTAACGTGGTACCGGTCCTTTGAGTAGATTTGTCCGTGGAAGAATAACCAGCCCAGACCAGATGCTTTACAAGAAAGTCTTATCTCTTGTCATTCCCCTACTTGCCTGCTTGAGTCTCTCCTCATGTGCCAGGAAGGCGTACTATGACATCAGCACCGGTGCTGATGTCGCCGACAGCGGCAACTATGTGGTACGATGGCAGGTCCGTCCGGGGATGAGTGGTGAGGTCGCCATCTACGCTTCTGATGACGCCGGTAGCTATCCGGTCCAGCCGACCAAGGTAGAGCCTATCGGTAAGGAGTGGGCCACGTTTGCGACCGAGGGCAGCTACTTTACCAGGCACTATTTCCTCCTTGTATTTGACGATCGAGAGGTACGGGTCACCGGGACGAGGGTCATACCTACAGAAGGGTTTTCCAATCTTAGGGACGCCGGTGGATACATGACTGATCAGGGATACCAGGTGAGATGGGGTCAGCTCTATCGCGGGGGAAGGTCTCGCCAGCTTACACCGAGGGACAGCCTCATCATCTCCTCCATAGGACTGAAGCATAATCTAGTGCTGAGCGACTCCTACTCATTTGTCTACCTCACAAATGGCATCGGGAATGTCCTCCAGAAGGACTTCGCCGCCAACACCCCGGTCGACTACAAGTCTGTCCTGGAGAGGATCGGTAACGGATCCTTGACCCAGGAGGGAGTGATCCTCTTCGTCCACGATATGTTCAATAGTCTGGCGTATGAAAATCCTGAGCAGCTCTCCGCCGCCCTCCACTACCTCCTCGACCCGGACCACTACCCGGTGATGATCAGCGATGAGTGGGGGAAGGATCGGACCGCCTTCCTCATCATGCTGATCCAGTACAGTCTGGGCGTCTCCAGGTCAGATATCCTCTCGGACTATCTGCTGAGCAACGCCCTGCTCCCTGTGGAGCAGCTGGCGCCTCAGGGATTTCGCTTTGCGCCAGGCAGACAAGAGGCTCTGACGGAGTTCTTCCGCTGCCGACCCAGCGACCTCCTCTCCATCATGACCGACATTGAGAATAAGTACGGCAACATAGAGAACTATATGGACAAGGTGCTGGACTTCGACGAGTCAGACAGGATCCGACTGAGGGAGCTGCTACTCTACTGATCATAAACCGAGACAAGCAGCCACCCTGGCGAGACAACCTTTGTCCGACAGGGTGGCTGCTTTATTACAAAAAGAAGATACTCGGACTCCATAACAACAATGTTCGAGAGCATCAGAAGGATTACTAAACTGCCAGGAGAGTATTTTTTACTCCAAGTCACCCCTGACTAATATCGGTATTAGTCAAATCTATAGTCGGTATTAGTAAACACTAATATCGGTAATAGTGTCAACTAATACCGGTAATAGAAATGCCGAGTCACCACCTGCTGATAACCAATCTGGTACGATACTCTCGCTACAGCACAAATATTGGGGTTGTGAGACCGACGACCGGTTAGGGAAGTTTCGGATGCGCTTACCCGGGTCTGTGGACTCAGGAAAACAGGCTAGTGGACAAAAAAGCGTATCTTTGCGTGACAAAAATGCAGAGGTACCCAATCGTACTTCGCTCAGTGTCCGCTCGGAGGGAAGAGGGGACGCTGTAGAATGAGCAGATATGAGCATGACGAAGAAGAATTATAAGACTTACGATCAGCTAAGCCTCTCGAGTATTGATCGGGAGGTACTGGAGTTGTGGAAGAGAGAAGATCCCTTCGAAGCCTCACTCAAGTGGCGCGAGGGGGCACCGAGGTTTATCTTCTACGAGGGTCCTCCCTCAGCCAATGGTATGCCGGGGATCCACCACGTCATGGCTCGCACGATCAAGGATATTATCTGCCGCTACAAGACGATGGAGGGCTTCCTCGTCGACCGTAAGGCTGGGTGGGACACCCACGGACTGCCGGTAGAGATTGGCGTGGAGAAGAAGCTCGGTATCACCAAGGCCGACATCGGTACCAAGATCTCTGTCGATGAGTACAATGAGGCGTGCCGCAAGGAGGTGATGAAATATACCGCCGAGTGGCGCAAGCTCACCTCGGAGATGGGTTACTGGGTGGATCTGGATCACCCCTACATCACCTACGACAATCGCTACATAGAGACACTGTGGTATCTCCTGAAGCAGCTCTTCGAGAAGGATCTGCTCTACAAGGGATACACCATACAGCCCTACTCTCCAGCCGCTGGCACCGGACTTAGCTCCCATGAGCTGAGTCAGCCCGGCGCCTATAGGGACGTGAAGGACACCTCCTGCACTGCTCTCATGGAGATCATCGATCCCGCTGAGGAACTTCAGGGACACGGGACCGCCTACTTCGCCGCCTGGACCACCACGCCGTGGACCCTTCCCTCCAATATGGCTCTCGCCGTTGGCAGCGGGATCGACTATGTGGCTGTGCAGACATTTAACCCCTACTCCCTCGAGCCGATCACCGTCATGCTGGCGGAGCCGCGCCTCTCTGCCTATCTCAGCCCTGAGGGCGAGGAACTGCCGATGGAGGCCCCCAAGAAGGGGAGCAAGGTGATGCCCTACCGCATCGTTGCCCGATATAAGGGGTCTGACCTCGTAGGGCTGAGATACAAGCAGCTCTTTACCTGGGTCAAGCCCGATGAGGGGGCTCTGAGGGTGGTGGCAGCTGACTTTGTCACCACCGAGGATGGTACCGGCATCGTCCACATCGCACCCACCTTCGGTGCCGATGATAATGCGCTCGGCAAGAAGGAGCAGATCCCCGGCATGATGCTCATTGACAAGGGGGGCAAGGAGGTGCCAATGGTTGATCCCGAGGGGAAGTTTTACACCCTCGAGGATCTAGACCCACACTTTCCAGGTATACAGGATCGAGAAATTTACCCACAGCTACCCCCACTGCTGGAGGACCGACAAGCCGATCCTCTACTACCCGCTGGACAGCTGGTTTATCCGTACCACGGCAGTCAAGGAGCGACTCATTGAGCTCAATAAGACGATCACTTGGAAGCCTGAGTCTACCGGCACGGGACGCTTTGGGCAGTGGCTGGAGAACCTCCAGGACTGGAACCTATCCCGCTCACGCTACTGGGGTACTCCTCTGCCGATCTGGCACAACGAGGACTACAGCGAGCTGAAGTGTATCGGATCCGTCGAGGAGCTCTCCCGCGAGATCGACCTCTCGGTGGAGAAGGGGCTGATGAAGAGCAATCCCCTTGCCGATCGAGGCTTTGTCGTAGGTGAGTATACGGACGATAATTACGAGCGGATCGATCTCCACCGCCCCTATGTAGACGACATGATCCTCTGTGACAGCAAGGGGCGGCCAATGGTCAGGGAGACTGACTGACAGTGTCGCCTACAAGCACGTGATCTCCAATGGTCTCGTCTTGGATAAGAATGGAAATAAGATGTCGAAGCGCCTCGGCAATAGCGTAGACCCCTTTATGATCATGGAGCAGAAGGGAGCAGACGCACTGAGGTGGTACATGATCACCAATTCCTCGCCGTGGGACAACCTGAAGTTTGACCCCTCGGGCGTCGACGAGGTGACACGCAAGTTCTTTGGCACGCTGCACAATACCTACTCCTTCTTTGCACTTTACGCAAATATCGACAACTTCGACCCCGCGACAGCTCGAAGGATCCCCCTTGAGGAGCGACCTGAGCTGGATCGATGGATCCTCTCGCGGCTCCACTCACTGATCACCGAGGTGAGGTCTGACCTCGAGGACTACGAGCCGACAAAGGCCGGTCGCGAGATAGCTGCTATGGTGACAGACCAGCTGAGCAACTGGTATGTCCGCCTTGCTCGCAAGCGTTTCTGGGGCGGCGGCATGACCGACGACAAGCTATCCGCCTACGAGACCCTCTACGAGTGTCTCGTCACGGTGGCTAAGCTGATGGCACCTTTCGCTCCCTTCTACGCTGATCGACTATACCGCGATCTCACTCAGGATGAGACGCAGTCCGTCCACCTCATGGACTATCCCAAGGCTGATCCCTCTGTGATCAATGCCTCACTGGAGGAGGCTATGGACTATGCTCAGAGGATCTCCGGTATGGTGCTCTCACTCCGTCGTAAGATGGACACGAAGGTGCGTCAGCCGCTGCAGAAGGTGGTGGTACTTACCTCCGATCCTCAGATGATCGAGTCGGTGAAGCACGTGGAGGAGCTGATCCTCTCCGAGGTGAATGTGAAGGAGCTGGTCTTCGACTCCGGATCCTCCGACCTAGTGGTGAAGAGAGTGAAGCCAAACTTCCGTCTCCTCGGACCGATCTTCGGCAAGGATATGAAGAAAGCGGCTGCATACCTCACCGGTATGTCGCGAGAGGAGATTGAGACCTTTGAGAAGGCCGGGAAGACCGAGTACGAGGGCAAGGAGATCACACTCGACAGCGTGGAGATAATCTCTGAGGACGTGCCGGGGTGGCTGGTACTCAACGAGGGCTCCATCACCATCGCCCTCGACGAGGAGATCACCGAGGAGCTGCGTATCGAGGGCCTTGCCCGCGAGATGGTCAACCGGATCCAGAATCTCCGCAAGAGCTCCGGCTTTGACGTGGAGGATAAGATCGACATTCGCCTCGAGAGGACCCCGATGACGGAGCAGATCCTCGCGGCTCACAAGGACTACATCTCCACTCAGGTACAAGCTCGATCGATCGAGTCCGTCGAAGGACTCTCCACCGGGGAGCTTCTTGACCTGGACGAGGGGGTGACCCTGCATGCAGAACTAACTATAGTAAATAAGTAAAAGAGATAACCATGGCTACAGTAAGATACTCTGATGAGGAGCTGGAGGAGTTTCGCCAGATCATCAATGAGAAGCTCGATAAGGCTCGCAAGGACTACGACTCGCTCATCGAGTCGATGAATGGGAGCGAGAATAGCGACATCAACGACACCTCGCCCTCGTACAAGAATCTCTCCGAGTCGGCGACGCTCGCCTCTCGCCAGGAGACAGCATCCCTCGCAGCGCGTCAGAAGAAATTTATCCAAAATCTGGAGGCTGCTCTGATCCGCATCGAGAATAAGACCTACGGCGTCTGCCGTATCACCGGCAAGCTCATCCCTAAGGAGCGGCTCCGTGCCGTCCCACACGCTACACTTAGCGTCGAGGCAAAGAACGCCGGATACAAGTAATCACAGGTAAGTCTATCGTCTACAGTGAGCGTCAACGACATACCCTCCACAGCAGATCGACCTGTCACTGATCCGAGAGAGATGCCTGCAGATCGTCCCCGACGTCGACTTACTGTCGCTGTGGGACTGGCTCTCCTGCTCTTAGTTATCGACCAAACTATCAAGATATGGGTCAAGACCCATATGCAGCTCGGCGAAAGCATCGTGGTGGCAGATTGGTTTCAGATCTACTTTACGGAGAATCCCGGGATGGCATTTGGCTGGGAGCTTTTTGACAAGCTATTCCTGACTCTCTTCCGCATAGTCGCCAGCGTGCTGCTGGGGTGGCTGGTGGTCTACGTCTCGAGGAGGCGGTATGGTCGCGGCGTGCTGACCTGTCTGGTCGCTATCTTTGCCGGTGCAGTGGGTAATATCATCGACTCTATTTTTTACGGCAAGATTTTCACCCACAGCTACGGGCAGGTAGCGACGATCTTCCCCACGTCGCCGGAGACCGGCTATGGAGACTGGTTTCAGGGGAAGGTAGTGGATATGTTTTACTTCCCCATCATCCGCAGTCAGTGGCCCGACTGGGTGCCCGGCTGGGGAGGAGAGGAGCTGATCTTCTTTCGCCCGATATTCAACTTTGCCGATGCCTGCATCTCGGTCGGGGTGATTGCGCTGCTGCTATTCTACAGCGGCTCTTTTGCTCACCTGATGGGTCATATCGGTAGTAAGAAACCTAAGGACAGAGCACCGGAGGACTCCGTCATACGTGATGAGGAAGAATCGTAGTCTCTGCAGCCTGATCCTGCTCTCCATCGCACTGATAGTGCTCCTCTCGCAGTGTCGCCGTCGACCGGATGCGATCCTGACGAGAGACGAGATGAAGGCAGTCACCAAGGACATGGTCCTGGCCCAGTCTTACATTGACAGCAAGTATGGGATGCCGGACTCGGTCCGCGAGGCATACTATAGGAGCGTGCTGGAGAAGCATGGGATCTCGCAGGCAAAGTACGATACCTCTCTCGTCTGGTACGGAGAAAATCTCCCAATGCTCACGAAGATCTACAATCAGATCATCGAGGAGCTTCAGCAGGAGGCTGTGGTCTTAGACACCCTCTACCAAGACTCCATACGCCGCGCCGGGCTGACCTATAAGCCGCTGGAGTCGCTCTGGAGCGAGTCCTCGAGGGTTTGTCTCTCGGAGGGAGACCGTGCCTACCGCTTCATAATGTGTGAGCTCAGGAGCGGCAGTGTGACGGGAGGGGACACGCTTGACTTTGGCTTCAATATACTGCCGGGGCTACTCAGCTCGGGAGAGAGGATTGAGATCTCTTTTGTCACCCTAACCCGGGACAGCTGTGTCGTCCACTCCTCGCACACAACACTGGAGGACGATACCGATAGACGAGTTGCGCTCAAGTACGTCACTCCGGAGGACACCACAAGCGAGCAGAGCCAGTGGCACCGCCTTCTCCTCTCCTACTATCGTGACAGGGACTGCCTGAGGAAGGTTCCACTGGTCCTTGATAGTGTTTACCTCTCCAAGCGTGAGTCTCCGGTGGTGGAGGAACAGGCAGAGGAGGAGACTGAAGAGTAAAATTGACTAACTTTGTAACTAAGATCGGCACAGACCTATGGGACAGACGGGAGACATGACACTCATCTACAGTCCAGAGACACTGGACTTTATCCAGCAGAGTATGAATTACCTTGCTCTGCTTGATCCCGAGGTCACCCCCCGATGGACGAGGGAGACGGTGCGTGAGTGCCGTGACACGCTGGCAGCTGTGTATGCCGCAGCGACGAGACTTCCGGACTTGGATCCGTCGCTTTTCTTTGGCGAGCTAGAGCATTTGGTTGAGGAGGAGGACTATGAGGGGGTGAGACGACGCTACGAGCGCTTCTTTGCTGACCGTGACCTATTCCCCGATGCACTCAATGAGCAGATGCAATACTCGGAGCGCCCGATCAACATCAGTCTCAGCGAGCTGCTTGCCGACCTCTTCCAAGCTCTCGCCGATATCGTCTGGGTCTATAGGCAGCAAAATGAGGAGACGATGGTTCAGTCCATTGCCGAGGCGAGGTACGCCTTTGACCACGAGTGGGGAGAAAAGCTGGCAGCTGTGCTCAGACGACTCCACCTCCTGCTCAGCGATCCGGACTTTATGCCGCTTGAGATGCCGGACGAGGAGGATGACCTATTGAGTTACGATGAGTGATATGCCTATAGATCGGACCACCATCACCAAGGAAGAGCTCGGGGAGCTGGAAGCGGAGGAGCTTCCGGTGCCGGTCACAATCCTTGACGCCTCGTGCTCGGACGAAGATATAGAGAGCGTCATGGATGCGCTCTCGAGAGCTGCCGTCCTCGGTCTGGACACAGAGACTAAGCCCTCATTTCATAAGGGCGAGGGGAACAAGGTCTCCATACTCCAGCTCTCCGATCACGAGCGATCAGTAATCATCAAGCTCCTGACCTTTGACGGCAAGGAGGACAAGGCATCACGCCTTGCCCCCGTAGCACGCGTGCTTGCAGACGACAAGATGCTCCTCGTGGGGGTATCTATCCACGATGACGCCCTCGGCCTGAGGAAAGACCATGGCCTAGAGTGCCATCAGGTCCTTGAGCTACAGCTGACAGCCAAGGCCGCTGGGCTTAAGGTCTTCTCGCTCTCCAAGCTCTACGCCCTACTCTACGACAAGCGCATCTCCAAGAGCCAGCGACTCAGCAATTGGGAGAGCGAGGAACTCTCGGAGGCGCAGACTAACTATGCCGCACTCGATGCCTACGCCGGTCTGCTGATCTACGACGGGCTCAAGGACTTCGTCAAGCCCTCTATGATCGAGAAGAAAGTGGGGCCGACTGTGAGAAAGCCAAAGTCTAAGAGGAAAGAGCCCTCCGCTAGAGTAGTCCGAAAGCGGAGGGTGAAAGCTAAGTCCAGGGGCACAAATGCCAGAAACAAAACCACCGACAAATAACTCTCCTCATGACTACCAACAACACCACACCGATACTCCACTTACGCCCCGGAAAGGATGAGCCGATGGAGCGCCGTCATCCTTGGGTCTTCTCGGGAGCTCTGGATCGGAGAGATACCGATGGACTGACGGAGGGTGACTTGGTTGAGCTCAGGAGCTCAAAGGACGACTTTGTCGCCCGCGGCTACTGGTCTCCAGAGAATATCGCGATACGGATCCTCACCTTTGATGCCTCCGAGCAGATTGATCAAGCGTTCTGGACTCGGCGACTGACGGAGGCTCTCAGGGTGAGAGAGGCAGTCGGCTTGGCGGGAGAGCACGCCGCCTTCCGCTGGGTTTATGGAGAAGGTGATGGACTCCCCGGACTGATCATCGACCTGTACGACTCCATCGCTGTCATGCAGGCTCACACGCTCGGCATCCACCGACAGAGGCACCTAATCTCAGAGGCGATGTCCTCAGTACTCGGCAGTCGCCTGCAGGTGGTTTACTACAAGAGCGCTGAGACGCTGACTGCAAGCTCTCCGATAGAGGGAGCGATCGATGAGCTGCTCATGGGAACTCTACCTAAGGAGCAGGAGGTGGTGATCGACGAGCGGGGGATGAAGTTTTACCTCGACGTCGTCAAGGGACAGAAGACCGGCTTTTTCTTAGATCAGAGAGACAACCGCTCTCTACTGAGACTGTATGCAATGGGTCGTAAGGTGCTCAATATGTTTTGCTACACAGGGGGATTCTCCCTCGCTGCCATGCTTGGTGAAGCAAAGCAGGTGGTGTCCGTAGACAGCTCAGAGCGCGCCATAGACCTGACTGCAAGAAATATGGAGCTCAATTTCCCCGGCAGAGACGATACTCACGAGGAGATCGCCACCGATGCATTCGGCTACTTAGAGGGGCTACAGGGAGAAGAGTACGACCTGATGGTGCTGGATCCGCCCGCCTTTGCAAAGAATAGACGCGTCCTCTCACGCGCACTCAATGGATACCGACGACTCAATCGCATAGCGCTCCAGAAGATTGCCCCCTCGAGCCTGCTCTTCACCTTCAGTTGCTCGCAGGTGGTTAGCCCCGAGAAATTTCAGGAAGCGGTATTTACCGCTGCTCTGCAAGCCGGGCGGGAGGTGAGGATCCTCCACCGTCTTACTCAGGCAGCAGATCATCCCGTGAATATCTACCACCCCGAAGGAGAGTATCTCAAGGGTCTAGTACTCTACGTTAAGTGATGTCCCGGCACTTCTCTCGACTCGCTCCGCTGCTCCTTCTCATCGGGATGATGTCGTCCTGCATTGAGACGAGGAAGGAGAGAATGTCGGAGGTCGTCAATTATCGTGAGTGGAGTGAAATCATCGCCAGTGATACGCTCCGGGTAGGGACGGTCACTTCCCCTACCGACTTCTACTTCTACAGAGGAGAGCCCTTCGGTCTTGAGTATCAGAAGGTATCTCGCTTCGCCGAGGCGAACAGGCTTAAGCTCGACATCAGAGTCACCGGTAGTAGGGACAGTCTCATGGCATGGATCTCATCCGGAGCCATAGACCTATCCATCACACCATTTGCCATGACCTCCGAGCTCAGCAAGTCGTATGACTTTGCCGGCACTGTAGACACGATCGCCTTAGTAGTGATACAAAATAGGTCCATCACACCGCTACTCCGCCAGGTAGGGGACCTCGATGGCAAGTCGATCTATGTCTCCGCCAGTAGCCCCGCAGAGATGCGGCTAAAGCAGATCGTTGCTGAGGCAGCCTTGGACACCCTCTATATCCTGCCGGTCGACTCACCGGGTTATTTCAGCGACACCACCCCACCCTCGACACCGAGCTTCGCATCAGTGTACCGCTGCGGTACAGCTGGATGCTTCATAAGGGGAATCAGAGTCTCACCGAGCAGATCAGCCACTTCTTCTCATCCTCTCCTGAGGAGGAAGAGGAAGACCCTGACCGCCTACTCACGATGGAGAGCGGTAATTACTTCAAGAGTCTCAGATCCCCCCTCCCTACTCCTACCATCCGACCGGGTGCGATCTCTCCTTACGATGAGATATTTATGAGCGATCAGTTGCTAGACCCTCTGACAGCAGTGCGCGTGGCGGTCGATTGCCTTAGGGACAATGAGAAGTCCTTCAGCAACATCAGGGACACCCACGAGCGAGAGTGCTTTACCCTCGCCGCATACAACGCCGGTTACGGTCACGTCCTGGATGCGATGCGGCTGGCACGCAAGTACAGCGCCCCCGACAGCGTCTGGGAGGGTGGCGTAAGGGAGTACCTCCTACTCAAGAGTACGCCGAAGTACTTCAATGACCCCGTAGTCAAGTTTGGCTACGTTCGCGGCTCGGAGACAGTCAAGTATGTAGACAATATCATGCACCTCTCTGCCCTCTATCAGGGAGCAAAGAGGAAGGAAAAATAGTTAGCTAAGAGTATGAAAATAGTAAACTTATCAGAGCAAAACAGCCTCATCAATCGCTTCATAGCAGAGATGAGAGATGTCGATATCCATGGGGACTCGATGCGCTTCCGGAGCAATGCCAGGCGCCTCGGTGAGATCATGGCTTACGAGATCAGTAAGACTCTCGACTACACCGAGAAGAGGGTGACCACCCCCCTTGGGACCAAGGATATGTACCTACCTACTGAGGAGGTAGTCGTCGCCACCATCCTCCGTGCCGGTCTCCCCATGCAGATCGGACTGACCAATTACTTCGACAAGGCTGACAACGCTTTCGTCTCCGCTTACCGCAAGGAGGGTGGCGATAGTGAACTGGGATTTGACGTGCATATCGAGTACTTGGCCTCGCCATCGCTCGAGGGACGGACACTGATCCTCGCCGACCCCATGCTCGCCACAGGTAGCTCGATGATGCTGGCTTACAATGCTCTCCTGACCAAGGGGCAGCCTGCCACCACCCACTTCGCTGCCATCATCGCCAGCCAGCAGGGAGTAGACATGCTCTCCAAGCATGCCCCGGAGGACTCCACCCTCTGGATCACCGCCCTCGATGATAAGCTCAATGAGCACGCCTACATCGTCCCCGGACTGGGTGATGCCGGCGACCTCTCATTTGGG
>QWCE01006145.1_pt1 | contig 14110 bp, 10 predicted proteins | sample 1972531 | NCBI WGS metagenome assembly QWCE01 (sample SAMN09866716, study PRJNA288562) | Human gut metagenome isolate term4_stool, whole genome shotgun sequencing... | reverse complement strand
AACAGACGTAACAGGAGATATCCAATTAGCAGAAGGCGTAGAAATGGTAATGCCTGGAGATAACTCAACATTTACAGTAACACTAATCACACCAATCGCTATGGACGAAGGACTAAGATTCGCTATTCGTGAAGGTGGAAGAACTGTAGCATCAGGAGTAGTATCAAAGATTCTTGACTAATCCTTTGGGATTAACAGACAAATCTTAATAAATAAAATTAGAGGGAGTTTATGCTCCCTCTTTTTTGAGTGTTAAAAGGATAATAAATAGAAAAATATCTAGCAAATAACCACCTAATTTATGGGATCATCACATAAATTAGGTGGTTATTTTAATACTTATTTATTATTCAGTAAAAATCCAGGAATTAATAGCATCCTCATTCATAAAGCCTACAGAAGTTTCTTCTCCATTTGGCAAAATTACTACAGCGTAAAATTCAGAGATTTTAGAATTATACATACGATCTATGGTCATGCCAGCTAAGTTTTTATTAATATTTGAAGAGGATAATAACATTCCTTTCGATTGTGGAAAAGTATGCCCATCCAAAACATAGTAAAAAGGCTTACCATTATCTAAGATAAGTTCAAAAGACATTTCTTTTATAGTGTACTTTGAATTATTTTGAACTAAGGCATAAGAATCTAGACCAGAGGGACTATTGGCAGGAATTAAATAATAATATAGTTTTATATTTTTTGACAAATCATTCAATATATTATCTGATTTTGATGATTCGCTTTCGTTTGCATTATTATGATTTTTATTAATTTTATCATAATCAGGTCTTTTATAATCAGAGACTTTCTCATATCCATCTGTGTTAAAAAGAGTTTTTTTCATGAGATCCCAGTCTTGATCGTAAGCGACTCTACGTTCACCGTTTGCTAAAGTCACATCAGCCATTACTGACAAAGTTTTATATCCATGAAAATAGTTTGTATCCATATCATAAAGTACTGGATGGTTTGCAGAAAAAATATAGCCTGTATTATTTGGAGAGACTGTTTCATCAACGGTATAAAGCACAATCTTGCCATTATCTAAGATTAATTCATAACATAAGAAATTAATAATATAGTTAGTGTTATTCTTGATTGAACCAGAAAGTTTAACACCTCCATAATTATTAACTTCTGTTAGTTGGGGATGCACTTTGACATTTCGAGATATATTATTAATTATTTCATAGTTTTTATCATCTTTAATTATTTTGTCAAAAAGATTATTTATTTTTTTAGCGTAATAATCTCCGTCTTTTTTAATATTTTTATAAGTATAATCAAAGTTATTGCCCGACCTATATTGAGGGACACTTGTTTTTCGTGTCTCCAGACTCATACTACTATCTTGTGGTCTAGACCAGTTGTTAGAAATATTGCTATTCTTGTCTTGTTCTTTTCCGTACTTTGCAATAGAGCTTTCAGAAATAATACTAGAAGATTTTTCATAGTCAAAAATACTTGCAACTTTATTTACTCTCTTTTTTATCTTAACTGTCCTAGTATCATTGTTCCAATCAACATCATTATCAAAGGATTCTGATATGAATCTTAATGGAACAAAAGTCCTTTCGCTTTTAATCATTGGCGGAACATCTATGGTGCTAACTTTATCGTCGATCTTCACATCTTTTTTACCAACGACAAGTTCAATAGTTTTATCCTTGTTTTTTACTGTAACTTTTCTAGTCTTGTTGTCCCATCCAACTTCATAACCAAGATTTTCAGAGATAACCCTAATTGGCACCAGGGTTCTATCTTTTTCTATAAAGGGTGAAACATCAGAAACAATATTTTCGCCATTTATTTCGATTTTAATGTCTTTTTTTACTTGTGCAGCTGAAACATTAGTAATTAAGCATAGGGATAATGTCATTGCTGCAGATATTCTTTTAAAATTGTGCATATTGCCTAAATCTCCTTGTATATTTTAATAAAATATTATCAATTAGTGTATTAAAAGTCAAAGCTAATAAAAGTATAAGATTTTTATAAATGTTTCCTATAACTTGCTACTAGTTGTATTTCTACTGGGGCGTTACCAGGCAAAGTCGTCACCCCTATTGCGGATCTCGGTGAGATTCCTTTTTCTCCAAGGACTTCAAAGAGATAGTCTGATCCAAGGTCTGCTATCTTTGAGTGGGCTGTAAAATCTTCTTCAGTGTTTACATAGACTGTCATGGAAATTATTTCTTCTAAGACTTCGCCATCTTCTAAAGTATTTTTTATTGCTGTCAAGGCATTTTTTGTTGCTTGGACAACTGCTTCCTTATAAAAAGAGATTTCCTTATCACTTGTGACTTTTCCTTCTAATATTAGTTTGCCGTCAAGTCTTGGGGTCATACCTGCTGAGTATATAAAACCCTTTGACTTTTTGGCTGTCAAGTATCTTCCTTGTGGTATTGGATTTTTTTCCATCTATATCACCTCTTCAACCATTATAGCAAGTCTTGCATCTATCTTCATGGAATTTTCTTTTAAATCCCTATATGTTAGAATGTTACGATGGAGGAATTATGAATATATACAAAGGATTAAATAAATACAAATTAAGAATTTTTGTGGTCATCCTCCTTACCTTTGGCAATGCTCTTGGGGAACTTTTCCTCCCAAAGCTTATGAGTCTTGTCATTGATAAGGGTGTGGCCTATGGAGATACTGATTATGTCTTAAAGATTGGCGGCATCATGATTATCGTGGTGATCTTCACTGTCATGTGCAGGGCATCTGCTGCCTACCATTCTTCCAAGACAACTATGGCTTTCTCCCGAGACCTTAGATACAAACTATTTAAAAAAATAAATTACTTGAGCTTTGATGATGTGGAACATTTTTCTATTTCATCTCTTATCACAAGGACAACTGATGACGTTAACCAAGTTGAGCAAATGGTCTTAATGGGACTTAGGCCTCTTATTAGGGGTCCACTTATGTTTATTGGTGGTCTCATCATGGCTCTTTCAACTAATGTTAGATTGTCGGCAGTCTTCCCAATTACAATTCCCTTTATTGGTATTGGGATTTATTTTGTCTTCAAGAAGGGTCTTCCTTATTTTCCGATTTTACAAAGAAGGCTGGATAAGTTAAACGAACTCTTCAGGAGAAGACTAACTGGACTTAGGGTTATAAGGGCCTTTTCAAAGGATGAATACGAAGAAGAAATTTTTGATGAAGCCAATGTCTCTTATCAAGAAATGGCAGCTAAGGTAAATAAACTTCTTGTAAATGTGAGGCCAATGCTTGGGACAATTTTAAATTTTGGAATTATCTTTGTCCTCTACTTTGGTGCAAGGCTCATCGACATAAGAGAGATGGGGATTGGTGACCTAATGGCCTTTATCCAATACATCACCCAAGTTTTATCTGCCATGATAATGATGAGTTTTCTCTTGTCACTTCTTCCAAGGACCTTTGCTTCTATGGAGAGGATCAACGAAGTCTTGGAATATGAGTCCACAAAAACTGGTGGTGATAAAAAATTATCTGGTGACATTTATGAAATTGAGGCAAAAAATCTTTCCTTTTCCTATCCAGATGCCTCTCAAAGGGTTTTAAATGACATAAGCTTTGATGTCAAAAGTGGAGAGACCCTTGGCATTATTGGGGGAACTGGATCTGGTAAGTCAAGTCTACTTAGGCTCCTTTTACAATTCCTCAAGAAAACTTCTTTTTCTCAAAAACTGTTGCAGAAAACTTATCCTATGCCAAGGAAGATGCCGAGGAGGACAAAATGCTTGAGTCCTTAGAAAATGCTAGGGCCAAAGAATTTTTAGGTGACAAGCCTTTGGAAAAGAAAATTTCAAGAGGTGGAAGAAACCTTTCTGGTGGCCAAAGGCAAAGACTTGCAATGGCTAGGGCTCTTACTCGTGATGCATCAGTCTATCTCTTCGACGACTCCTTCTCGGCTCTTGATTACAAGACAGATTACGAACTTAGACAGCTTTTGAAGAAGAGTCTCGAAGATAAAATTGTAATTGTTGTTGCCCAAAGGGTAGCGACAATACTAAATGCAGATAAGATTTTGGTCTTAGAAGATGGAAGGGTGGCAGGCTACGGCAACCACCAAGACCTAATGAATACCAACGAAGTTTACAGGGAAATCGCAATTAGTCAGGGGCAAACTTATGAAGAAGAATAACAACACAGTTTTAAGGATAATTTCATATTTAAAAGCCTATAAGTTCTTCCTCTTTCTGGCAATTTTTCTCACAATTGGTTCATCAATTTTTGAAATTATTTCTCCAAAACTCATGGGAAATATTACTACAAGGATTTTTGAAAATCTGAAGATGAATACTAGGATTGACTTCGACTATGTGATAAAAATTTGCATAACTCTTGGTGTAGTTTATCTCCTACAAGGAGTCTTTGAGTTCTTCAGGGGTAGGATCTTAGTTGATGTGACCCAAGACTTAATTGCAAAGTTTAGGAGAGAAATTTCTGAAAAGGTAAAATATATTCCAACATCTTATTACGATAAAAATAAGACTGGGGACCTCTTGTCGAGGATGACAAACGATGTTGAGACCTTGGGCAAGAACTTGCAACAGACAATTTCTTCCATACTTTCTTCTATTGTATTAATAGTTGGAATTTTGACAGTGATGATAAAAATTTCGCCAACTCTTACCTTGGTCTTTTTATTCACCCTGCCAATGACTTATTTTTCTACGAAATTTATTTCCAAAAAGTCTCAAGGCTATTTTAGGAGAAAGTCACAAGGGCTTGGATCCATGGTTGGCTTTGTTGAAGAAAACTTCTCGGGTTCAGAACTCATCAAGGCCTTTAACTACGAAGGAAGGGCCGAGAGAGAATTCTTGGACATAAACGAAAACCTCTATGAGGTCAGCTATCGTGCTTCCTTTATGACGGGGATTATGCTGCCGATTATGACCTTTATTTCCAACCTTGGCTATGTAATGCTTTCTATTGTTGGGGGACTTCTTGTCCTATCTGGCAAGTTGTTTGTTGGGGACATCCAGGCAGTTATCCAATATGTAAGGAGGCTGGCAAACCCAATAGAGCAGTTGGCAGAGATGGCTTCAATCTTTCAAGCATCTATTGCTGCAGCTGAAAGAATTTTTGAATTCCTTGACCAAGAGCCAGAGGAAGAAATTGTTACAGATGAAATCAAAAGGCCAGTGGAAGACATCGAGTTTGATAAAGTTTATTTTTCCTATGACAAAAAGACTCCTGTCATTAACAACTTAAACCTTCATGTCGAGAAAAACAAGACTGTTGCCATTGTTGGTTCTACTGGAGCCGGCAAGACAACTATTGTAAATCTTTTAATGAGGTTTTATGATATTGATAGGGGTAGGATTAATATAAATGGAGTAAACATCAAGGACGTGTCGAGAAAAAACCTGAGGTCTCTCTTTGGTATGGTACTTCAAGATTCTTGGCTCTTTAGGGGGACAATTTACGACAACATCCTCTATGGAAGGCAAGATGCCACAAGGGAAGAAGTTATTGACGCAGCCAAAAAGGCCTACTGTCACTCCTTTATTGAGAAGCTTCCAAAGGGCTACGACACAGTATTAAATGAAGAAGCTTCAAATATATCACAAGGACAAAGACAACTCCTCACAATTGCAAGAGCCCTCTTGTCAGATCCAGAAATTTTAATCTTAGACGAGGCAACTTCATCTGTTGATACCAGGACGGAGGCCCTTATACAAAAGGCCATGAAAAATCTTTTAAAGGAGAGGACAAACTTTGTCATCGCCCACAGACTTTCCACTATTGTCAACTCCGATGTGATTTTGGTCCTAGACAAGGGCGACATAGTGGAAAAGGGAAATCACAAGGAACTTCTTGCAAGAGATGGAATTTATGCAGAACTTTACAATTCACAGTTTAAAAACTAGGAGGAATTATGAAAGATTTTATTTTTAATGTAAGTACGAAAATTCTTTTTGGAAGGGACCAAATGGATAACTTGGCCTCTGAAATTAAAAAATATGGTTCAAGAGTTTTACTTGCCTATGGCGGGGGATCAATTAAGAGAAATGGTCTTTACGACGAAATTGTGAAAATTTTTGAAGAAAATGACATCTTCTACAAGGAACTTGCAGGCATAGAACCAAACCCAAGAGTTGATTCAGAAAGAGAAGGAGTTAAGATTGTGAGAGAAAACGACCTTGACTTCATCTTGGCAGTTGGTGGAGGATCTGTTATTGACCTTTCCAAGTTAGTTGCCGGAGCAGTCTTCCTTGATTGTGACCCATGGGATATTGTAATTAAGAAGGCAAAAATCGAGAAGGCTCTTCCTATTGGAACTATATTAACACTTGCAGCAACAGGTTCAGAAATGGATGCTGGGGGAGTTATAACAAACCCAGAGACAAATCAAAAATTAGGCTTTGGATCAGCTTATACACTTCCAAAGTTCTCAATCATGAATCCAGAAACAACTTATTCTGTAAATGTTAAACACACAGCAGCAGGTGTAGCTGACATCATGAGCCACACAATGGAAAATTATTTCACACTTGGTGACAATGCTTATATGCAAAATAGGATTGCTGAAGGAATTCTAAAAACTTGTATCCACTACGGACCAATCGCCATGGAAGAACCAGAAAATTATGAAGCAAGATCAAATATTATGTGGGCTTCATCTTGGGCCATCAACGGACTTCTTTCAACAGGCAAGTCAACAGGCTGGTCAGTCCACGCAATGGAACACGAACTTTCTGCCTTCTATGACATAACTCATGGAATTGGACTTGCAATCTTGACACCAAGATTCTTAAAGCACATCTTAAATGATGAGACCGTTGATATGATTAGAGACTTTGGCATAAATGTATTTAATATAAAACCATCAGATGACAAGATGAATGATGCCAAAAAGGCAATTGCTACTCTTCACATGTTTTTTGAAGATGACATGAATATACCAATGACACTTGGAGAAGTTGGAATAGATGATGAAAAGCTAGAAGAAATGGCTGAAGCAGCTGTAAGACACGCAGGTGGATCAATCAAGGGTGTAGTGGAACTTAATAAAGACGACGTATTAGAAATTTATAAGGCGTCACTATAAGTTTGCGACTTTGAATTTGAAAAGAAAATAAAATTAGATAAAAATGAGCAAGAAAAAAGAGCTATGATTAATTTCATAGCTCTTTAATATTATACTTAAGCTTCTACTGAGTTTTCCCAAAGTCCGTGGATGTTACAGTAGCTTAGTGCGTAAACTTCGCCGCCCTTGTCAGTCTTAACTGCTGTTTCAACACATGGAACTGTGAATAGGTCTGCTTCGCCGTGAGCAGCAAATTCATAAGAACCAACTTCAACTGGGAATTTTTCTCCTTCAGGTTTGAAGAATACTTTGATCCAAGCGATGTGGTGTTCTAATGTGTTAGGATGTTCAACTTCTTCTCCAACTAGAGCCTTGATCTTTAGAAGACCGTCAGCCTTTTCAACGTGGATTACAGGAACGTGTTTTTCAGTTTTCCAATCAGCAGTTTGTACTGTTTCAGTTAATTTCATTTTATTACCCCCAATAAATATTTTACAAATATATTATACCCCAATTAAATAAATTATCACATTGAATTTAATTTAAGGAAAAATATTTTCATATTTAGTATAATGGAAGCGAGGTGTAAAATGGAAAACATAAAATTAATCGCAACTACTAATATGGGTCTTGAAGCAGTTACAAAAAGAGAGTTACAAGACTTTGGCTACAAGGACTTAGAAGTTAGCGATGGAAAAATAAAAATTTCTTGCCAGCTAAAGGACATTGCCATTTTAAATTTAAGACTGAGAACGGCTGAGAGAGTCTTACTACTAATCGACTCCTTTAGGGCAGAGACCTTTGAAGAATTGTTTGACAAGGTCTTCGAGATAAGATGGTGGGACTACATCGCAGAAGAAGACCAATTCATCATCCAGGGAAGGAGTAGGAAATCAAAACTATTCTCTATCTCAGACTGCCAAAGAATTACAGAAAAGGCAATAATTGAAAAACTAAAGATGAAATACAAGGTCTCTTGGTTCGAAAAATCTGGCCCAAGAGTTAAAATTGAAGTGTCACTCTTAAATGACATTGCAGAAATTACCATGGACACATCAGGTGACGGACTCCACAAGAGAGGCTACAGAGAAGTCAACTACAAGGCACCACTTTCAGAAACAATTGCAGCCTCTCTTGTTAAATTAACTTTTTGGAATAAGGACAGGATTCTGGCAGACCCCTTCTGTGGATCAGGCACAATCCCTATAGAAGCAGCCATGATAGAAAAAAATATTGCCCCAGGACTTATGAGGGACTTCGACTTTGTTAACTTCAAATTTTTTGACGAAGAAATATTTAAAGAAGAAAAGAAAAAGTGTTACTCAGAGATAAAATACGACGAAAAATTAGAAATTCTTGCGTCAGACGTATCCCACAAGGCAATTCAAATTGCAAGAGCCAATGCAGAAATCTTGGGACTAGACGAAGATATTTCCTTCTTCCAAAAGGACATAAGGGACTTGGACCTTCCAGACGATTATGGAATCATAATAACTAACCCACCTTATGGAGAAAGAATTGGAAAAGAAGATGTAGATGAGCTTAATAAGGAACTTGGCGAACTTGCAAGGTCTCTAAAGACTTGGTCCTACTATATAATCACAGCCAATGAAAACTTTGAGAAGAATTTTGGCAAAAAAGCTGACAGAAATAGAAAATTATACAACGGTAGACTAAAGACTTACTACTACCAATATTATGGTCCAAAGCCAAGAAGGTAATTGTTTAGTGAATTGTCATCTGTTATACTGAAAGCATTGACGAAAGGCTGGTGAACTCATGGTAAACAAAATGGAAAGAGAGAAAATTGACGAAAACATAGACTTTCAGGTCTTAAATGCTATTGCAGACCTTGTTAGGGTCTTAGACTACAATGAAAAAGTAGTATTTGTAAACAAGGCCATGGAAGACCTATTGGGTTACGACCCAGAAAAGAAAGTCTGCATATTGGGAGAAGACCTCTTTGACCCTGAGATCACCAAGAGGGCCCTAGTCAGTGGCGAAGTCATTCAAAGGGAAGAAAATATTGGGAGCATGGTTTTTTCTGTTAAGTGCTCTCCAATAATTAATAAGAAGGGAGAAATCCTTGGTGTTGTAGAAGTTTTTAGGAACGTGACTATGGCAAGGAAACTTCAAAAGGAACTTATAGACAAGAATAGGTTCATGACCAACGAAACCAATGCGGCCTCCCTTATTCAAAGAAAGGTTCTTCCCAACAAGGGCTTCATAAAAAATCTAAAGGTCAACTACCTCTACAAGCCTTCAACAATTTTAAGTGGAGATATGTTCGATGTCTTTCAAATTGATGACGACCACATAGGAATGTACATAGCAGACTCAGTGGGTCACGGCTTTGCGGCCTCTATGGTGACTATGTTTATCAAGTCCATGGTGAGGACCCTGGACAAGACAAGCCAAAGATCGCCAAGAGAAACTTTGACAGAACTATGCGAGAGGTTCACTGGCCTAAAGCTAGAGATAGAAAATTATTTCACTTGTTTTTATGGGGTCTACAATCTGAAAAAGAAGACCTTCACCTTTTCCAATGCAGGCCACCTTCCACTTCCCCTTATGGTAAGGAACAGGGAATCAATGAGCCTTGAGTCCAGAGGTTATCCAATCTCAAGATTTTTCGCCAAGCCAGACTATGAAGAGAAAGAGATAAAACTCCACACTGGCGACTACCTCCTCTTTATGACTGACGGGGTGGAAGAGGCGAGGAATGCTAAGAAAGAAGTTTTTGGCCATGAGAGAATCCTGGACATAATTTCAGAATATAACAGCGACATCCTCGAATATATAAATAAGGAATTAGAAGATTTCACAGACAGCCCACAAGTGGACGATATATCAATGCTTATTGTGAGTGTATGGTAAGTTCTTAAGAAGTAAATTTTATAAAATATTTAAGGCAATCTTAGGGTTGCCTTTTTTCTTGTCTTATTTTATTTAATTTATTTAAAAATTTATAGAAATTGTTGATGTTTTTGGATTTGTTTTTGATTTAATCTTGAGTCTTAAAGTTTTATTCAGTTTGAAAATTATTTCCTACTTAATTTTAAAATTTTTTCACTCTATAAATAAGAAATAAATTTTTGTTAGTTTTAGAAACTCTAGGAAAATTTAAATTTAAGTGTAGATAGGGAATACTTTTTAAAAAAATTTCTTCTTTCAACTTATTTTTCTTATTGAAAACTTATTTATAGAGAAGAAAAGAAAATTAACTTGAGAATTTATTATAAGTCTTGACAAAAGATTTACGCAAAAAATATACTTGTATAGGTTTGCCCTTCCAATGTTACAAAAGAATTAAATTTATTAAAAAATTGTAAATTATAATGTATTTTTCATTGTTTTGGGTATAATAGCCTTAAGGAAAATGTTTTAATATAAAATATTTAGATAGGAGGAAACATATGAGAAACAAGAAAATATTAGGACTATTGCTCGCAGGAGTAATGGTAACCTCAATACCATTTAATGTATTTGCAGATGATGATAACGAAGGTTTAGAATTATCTGAAGAAAAAGTACCTGTTGCAGTGGCACAAGCAAAAAAAACTGAACCAACAGAAGAAACAGGTTCAGAAGATACAGTTAAAGTAGTATTTAAAGATGGATCTGATGTGCAAGTATTTGAAGGCCTAGAAAAAGACAAAGCTTTACCAGATGGTAAAAAGCCAGTTGACCCAAAGAAGGATGGTTTCACATTCTTAGGATGGTATAAAGATGGTGTAAAATGGGCATCTACAACTTTAATCACAGAGGACACAATTTTTGAAGCAGCTTGGAAATCAAATGAAGTTGAAAAAGTCAAAGTAACATTCGACTCCGATGGAGGAAGTAAAGTAGATCCTATAGAAGTTGAAAAAGGTAAGACTGTAAAAGAAGCAATTCCTACTCCAACAAAAAATGGATTTGAATTTGTTGAATGGCAAAAAGATGGTAAAAAATTCGACTTTGAAACACCTATAAATGAAAACATTAATTTAAAGGCAGTATGGAGAACTAAAGCACCAGAAACAAAAACATACACAGTTACATTTTATTCAAAAGGTGGAAGTACAGTAGCAACACAAACTATTGAAGAAGGAAAAACTGCAACTGAACCAAAAGCACCAATTAGAACTGGTTATACTTTTAAGGGTTGGTATACAGATAACGGGACATTTGTTGATAGTTTTGATTTCACAAAACCAGTAACTGAAAACACAATTCTTTACGCTAAATGGGAAGAAGATAAACCAGCTGTTCCAGCTAAGCAAGATCTTTATATTTCTGACATTGAATATGATGGAAATTATGTGACTGGTAAGGTTACTTCTAAAGGAGAAGTTGTTAAAGATGCTACAGTTACCCTAAAGATTGACGGATCAAAAACAGGCTATACTGATGAAACTGATGCTTATGGTAGATTTAAAGTTTATCTAGGCAAATACTACGATGACTACAGATACTATGATGACGACTACTATTACAGGAATGGAGACCGCTACTATGATGGCTACAGAGTTTATAAAGACTCTGACGGAGATTACTACTACATCAAGAACGGTAAGAGAAATTATATAAGATATTCAGACTACTATAGAAGATACAGAGATTACAAGGCTGACTTAGTTGCAGAAAAATCTGGCTTCTATTCAGCTGAAAAGAATCTTTGGAAAGATGGATACTATTACAACAATGGAAGATACTATGGACGTGACTGGTATTCCAACAAGTACGACCACAGAGTTTATCCAACAGACATCTCAAGATCAAACTATTCAACATCAGGTTACCTAAAGGGTTACAAGAACAGAACAGTTTATGTTTATGACGATGGAACTTACCTAGGATCTGACACAATAGATTCTGATGGTTACTTCAAGGTATCTTGGAACTCTCCAAGAGTATCAACTTCAAGAAGTCTTGAATATTATGTAAATGGAACTTATACAAGTGACTCTAGTTACTCAATGATTCCAGTTGTAAATAATGTTTCTGCTGGAGCAAAATTTGTGAGAGGTAACGCAGGTGCTTACGCAGATGTAACTGTTTATGATTCAAATGGAACAAGACTTGGTGGAGCAAGTGCAGGTTCAACAGGTATCTTTAACATCAGCTTAAATAGAGCCCTAAGAGCTGGCGAAACTATTAAGGTTGAAGCTAAGGAATCTGGCAAGACTTCAAGATCTACTGAAGTTAAGATTGCAGGACAAGAAGCAAAAGTTGCTGCTAAGGTAAACTCACCTTCTTATATAGCAGGTTATCCTGATGGAACATTTAAACCAGGTAAGGAAGTTACAAGAGCAGAAGCTGTTAGGATGTTTGTAACACTTGTTAACGAAGGAAAAGAACTTCCTAAGAACCCAACTACTAAGTTTAAGGATGCCAACAATAAATGGTACTCTGACGAAATCAACTTTGCAGTATCTAAGGGATTCATCAGTGGTTACTCTGATGGAACATTTAAACCTAACCAAGGAATCACTAGGGCAGAATTTGCACAAATGATTGCTGTATTTGTTAAGGATGGTTATCCAGGATCTTCAAACTTCAAGGATGTTAAGGGTCACTGGGCATCTAATGCAATAGACCAACTTTATGGCAACAAGAAAATCAAGGGATTCCCTGATGGAACATTTAAACCAGATCAAAAACTTACAAGAGCCGAAGCTGTTACAGTTCTTAACTCTGTATTTGGAAGAAACACTAAGTCAACTTCCTTTGCAAATGTAAACACAAATAGCTTGAAGAAATTCTCTGACGTGCCAATGAGCCACTGGGCATACTATGAAATCATAGACGCTTCTAATGGACACAACGCAGTCAAGGGCGACAAGGCTGAAGACGTAAGTGTTTGGCAATAAATCAAAGATATAAATAGGGCGGCTTATGCCGTCTTATTTTTTTGCTCTTTTATAAGGAATTATAGTGATTAGGGTCATAAGAATTTATGGGGTGGAAGATAAATTGTAGCTAGAAAAAATTTATAGGGCGATAAATAAATTAAAAGTTTAATATTTTTTTGGATAAGAAAAGTAATTGGAATAAAGGAGGAATATAGAATATATGACGAGAGAAAAATATGAGTCCCTGCCTCTTTCTACATTAAAAGAGGTGGCAAAAACGCGCGGACTTCGCGGAATTTCAACGATGAAAAAAGCAGATCTGATCGATCTTATGCTGGAAGAAGATGACAAAGATTCAATAAAAGAGGCGAAGGAGGAAGTAAAATCCGAAAAAGCCGGAACTGCAGATATTGAACAGCTCGACAGTGGACGTACGGTGAATGGAATTTTGGAAGTCATGGATGGATACGGATTTATCCGTTCCCAGAACTATCTGCCGGGCGATGAAGATGTATATGTATCACCATCGCAGATCCGCAGATTCAGTCTGAAGACAGGGGATATCCTGACAGGAAATACAAGAGTAAAGACACAGTCTGAAAAATTCAGTGCTCTTCTGTATCTGACCAAGATCAATGGAATGTCTCCGGCAGAAGCAGGACGCAGAATGAATTTTGAAAATATGACACCGATTTTCCCAAATGAACGTCTCAGACTGGAAGCGGGAAAGAGCAGCACTGCAATGCGTGTTATGGATCTGATCTCTCCAATTGGTAAGGGACAGCGAGGCATGATCGTATCACCGCCGAAAGCAGGTAAGACAACCCTGTTGAAGCAGGTGGCGCTTTCTATGAGGAAGAATAATCCGGAGATCCATCTTCTGATCCTTCTGATCGATGAACGTCCGGAAGAAGTAACCGACATCAAAGAAGCCATTGAAGGGGATAATGTGGAAGTCATTTATTCGACCTTTGATGAGCTTCCGGAGCATCATAAACGTGTGTCAGAGATGGTGATCGAGCGTGCAAAACGTCTGGTTGAGCACAAAAAGGACGTTGTGATCCTTCTGGACAGCATTACCCGTCTGGCAAGAGCATACAACCTGGTTGTTCCACCGAGCGGACGAACCCTGTCCGGTGGTCTTGATCCGGCAGCACTTCATATGCCGAAACGTTTCTTTGGTGCAGCGAGAAATATGCGTGAGGGCGGAAGCCTTACTATCCTCGCAACCGCACTT
>QWCE01004358.1_pt1 | contig 14120 bp, 13 predicted proteins | sample 1972531 | NCBI WGS metagenome assembly QWCE01 (sample SAMN09866716, study PRJNA288562) | Human gut metagenome isolate term4_stool, whole genome shotgun sequencing... | reverse complement strand
TCAAGGTCATCTACTCCAGCTATTGAGTATTCACCATATTTAGAAGCTGATGAAGATTCGATTCTGTCAGGGTTTCCCTTTGGAACAATACCACCAGAAGTTACTAAAGCGATAGTAGCTTTTGAAAGGTCTTTTATTGCTTCACCAGGTTCAACTCTGTCGAAAGATGGCATTGGATATTCTGTAACGAATTCTTCGCCATTAATCTTCTTAACAAGCATATCAACTGCTCTTGCAGAACCTCTTTTTTCAGCAAAGTAGTTAACTCTGACTCCTCTTTCGATATAACCTTCTTCTTCAGGTCCAAGAATTTCTTCGCCTTTAGCAAGCTTTTGAGCAAGTTTTGCTATAGCTGGAAGAGCCTTTCTCATACCTGCAGCTGAGTTAGCTGTTGAGATTATATATACTTCCTTCTTGAACATGTCTGCACCTGGGTTTTCAGGATACATACCTGTAATTGAAGGGATGTTTAATTCATCTTTAACCATTTTAGTTACAGTTCCTGCTGCAACTCCGTAACGTCCGGCGTTGAAAGCTGGTCCTGCGATAAATAGATCAGGTTCAAAAGATTTTATCATATCTAAAACCTCTTTACTTGCTGATTCCATGTTTTCTCCGAAGTAACTGTCACCACAAACAACAGTACCAACTACTTCAAATCCTTCTCCGAGTTTGGCACTTAATTGTTTACTAACTGGAGGTAACTCTTCAGCAATGAAAGGCGCAATGTCGGCCTTTTCTTCGCCACCAATACCAGCAAAGAATTGGTTTATATAATGCACGACTTTAATATTCGCCATTGATACATCCTCCTTTATATAAGAATTTTATAAATATTATCCTCTGATATCTTCCATTTCAGAAGTGATTTCGTCAACGTCAAGTACCATTTCCATCATACCGATTTGTTCGTCATAAACATCTGGATCGAATTCAGCTTTCATAGCTTCTTCGATTACATGGTAACATGCTAAGTTAAGTTCTACACCAGCTAAAGGACCAGCAAATGTAGGGTCTCCAGTTGTAACAGTTTCAGCTGCTAAACCTGCAGCTCCTGCCTCACCAGCACCTAGAATAACAACAAGATTTTCAGGACCATGCTCTTCAGCTGCTTCCTTAATTCTCTTTTGGTTTTCTAAGTCCATGGCTCCGGCACTAGTTCAGACAAAGCACTCAGTAGATGCGAATATTACTTCTGTATTTGCAACAGTGTTTACACACTCTTCAATAGCAGGAGCAGGGATTCCATCACGGTCGCCAACGATTATAATTTTTTTGTTCTCTAATATACTCATGACATCCTCCTGTTTAATTTATTTGTTTTAGTTTAGTTGTTTAGTTTAGTTGTTTAGTTTTTTAAGTTGTACAGTTAGAATTAATAACCTTTAGCAGTTAAATAATTGAAACCTGTTTCGTTAGTTGCTCCAGTTATAGCTTGAATTTCTACTAATATAGTTCCATCTTCTCTTAGGGCACCCTTAGCACCACCAGCTATAATGTCAACATATTCTATATGACCGATAATCTTGTCTAACTTAGGAAGTATAACCACTTGGTTAGCATTTCCACCAGTAACTACTGCGTTTGCTCTTTCGTCAGCGTCAGCTAATGATTGAGAAGCACCGTCTCTACCAGCATATTCGTCAGTTACGATTACAGTCTTTACGCCTTTCATTTCGATCTTCTTGCAGTTCATGATTAAGTCTGTATCTGGGTTACCGAAACCTTCTTGTGATACGATAACTGCATCTACTCCAAGATATTCACATAATTTTGAAGTCCAGTTTGAAGATCTTTCCTTATCCATTAGATATACGTTCTCGTTAGTGATTATTACACCAAGGAAGTTGTAGTCTTTACCATGTCTTGCATAAAGGTCTTCTATAACTCCGTTGTTTAAGTGAACGTATGTTGGGTTCTTATCGCATGCGGATACACAGTTACCACTTACGATTGCTCCATCCATAACTTCTGTAGGGTATAGGATTGTAGGTACTATTTGTTTAGCATCTACACCGTAAACATATGTGTCATGTAGCAAACCTTGTGTTTGTAGCATGTATACATAAGCTACCTTTGGAAGATCAGGATATTCGTTAATTTGCTCTAATAATGGTTTAGTTTCATAAGTTACTACTTCATCAGGAGTAAGATCTTTTGCAAGTCTTCCGATGTAATCAGCAGCTTTAAGACCAATCATTCTTATAGCATTTTCGTGCACATGTTGCTTAATACCGTCAATAGGTTCAGCTATAATAACTAAGTTTATAGTCTTTGAGAAAGGAGTATATTTTGCACCTTCTCCAACCATATCGATGATACCTTCTTGGAAACCAACTATCTTACCAGTAGTAACAACAGCCATTCCCTTAAGAGCATGTGTTCTTCCTTGACCAACGGTATCAACTTTATTAAGGATTCCAGGGAAAATTTCTCCAGGTCCTTCAACCTTTACTCTTGGTTCAAGAACGTCCTTAACAGGTGTTATTCTTACGCTTTCGCCGGGTTTAGCAATGTCAAAGTCGATTGACTTAACGTGCTCATCTCCGCCTACTGCTTCTAATAACTCATCCTTATTTACGTAAAGGATACCGTCTTCGATTTTTGATGAATCAGAAAATTGGACATCTTTTATAAAGATTTTACCTAATTCTAATTTCATACCACACCTCCGACTAAAAATTTTTTTATATAAAACACCACAATTGGTGATTTATGCGATTAAAAGTTTTCGGTTATATATTTTTCTGCACTGATTGAAGCAATTGCTCCATCGGATGCAGATGTTACGATTTGTCTTACAGGGGTAACTCTAACATCACCTGCTGCAAAGACTCCAGGGATACTTGTTCTCATTTCCCCGTCAGTAACTATATACCCTTTTTCAAGTTTTGTAAACTCACTTATCAGCTTTGAATTCGGTGTAGCACCGATAAAAACGAACACTCCCATGGTTGGGTCGTCTTCTTTTTTAGAAAGCTCTGTAATTTCTCCTGTGGAAGAATTTTTAAAAATTACGGACTCAACAAAGTTATTGCCTTTAATCTCTTGAATCTCTTCTTCTGGGAGAAAATGAATTTTTTCATTTTTCCTTGCCCTCTCTAAGATAACTGGTGTTACCTTGGAAAGATTTTTTCTATGAGCAAGGTATACTTTCCTACCAAACTTAGTAAGTTCTATCGCTTCTTCAAAAGCGGAATTTCCACTTCCAATTACTATAATATCCAAGTCTTTAAAGAAAGCGCCGTCACAGGTTGCGCAATAAGAAACTCCTTTTCCAGAAAATTCTTTTTCACCAGGAATATTAAGTTTTCTTGGCTTAGCACCTGTAGCAATTACAATTGTCTTTGTTTTGTATGTTGACTTTTCACATTCAACAGATTTTATTTTATCATCGATGTCGATTTTAACAACTGTATCGCTAATGAATTCGGATCCAAAATTTTCAGCTTGTTCCTTGAATCTATTTGTAAGTGAAAGTCCAGTAGTATTTTCTGATGAGCCTGGATAATTTTCTATACTACCAGTTGAAAACATCTGTCCACCGAAACTTTCCTTTTCGATAACAAGAGTTTTTAGATTTGCTCTGGAAGAGTATAATGCACAGCTTAGCCCTGCAGGACCCCCTCCGATAATAATAATATCATAAATATTATCCATTTTGCCTCCGATTACCTAATTCTTGCTAATGCGTTGTCGATTAAATCTTTGTCAATAACTTGAAAGTCATCTAAGATATCAGCAGTCCATTTCCAATCTTTATTTGTCTTGTAAAATTTCTCGGCTGTCACTATAGCATCTTCTACAAGTCTTAAAGAGTCATATTTGAGTTCGTCACCTTCTTTTAATACGATGGTTCTATAAACCGTTTCGTATGGTTTAACTGAACCATATAGGGGGTGAGTCAAAACTTCATAACCTTGATGAACAAGGTCTCTGACTTTTCTCAACACTGATAAATAATCTTCTTCCAAGTATCTCACTACATAACCGTCTTTTTCGAAACCTAAAAATTTAGGATTATTTGTAACTATTAGCATAGACACTCCTTATAAGATTCTTTGATTATAATTGTTAAGGAAAATCTTTATAAAAAAACGACAAATGATAATGCCTTATCCTCTGTCGCGTACTTCAGAACTCGGTCCCATCACAGTCCTTTTACCTGAGAATTTCAAAAACTTTTGGCTAAAGTTTTCTTGTCCCTTCGGTGCCGAAGTCTCTCCTGTGATGATCATACCAATAATATTTAGTTATTTCCTTAACTTGCATTATAATAATAACACCCAGATATCAATAAGTCAATCAAATCGCATAAAATACCTCAATATTTATTAAAAATATTACAAAAAAGTCAAAATTAAGCTGAATAATTAATAAATGTCCTTAGACCTTTTATGTTTTGCTGATTTACATTACACTTAATACATATAATAGTTAAAATTATTTTATAGACAGGAGAGAAAAATGCAAAAAAAAGATTTGTTCAAAATGATACCTCAAGTTGAAGAAATATTAAAACACTCTTCAATAGAAGAACTTGATTACTCAAGATCTTTAAAGACTGAAGCAATCAGAGATGTGTTAGATGAAATAAGGGATAAGATAATAAAATCGAATGATGATGAAGTTCGAAAGTTAGAGCCACAAATTAATTTTGATAATATTATTGTGATGGTAGAAGAAAGACTTTACAGTGAATTTTCTCCTTCCTTATTAAAAGTGATAAATGGAACGGGAACTATTCTTCATACAAATTTAGGAAGATCATTACTTGATGACTCTATAAAGGAAGAAATTTGGAATATAATTTCGAGCTATTCTAATTTGGAATATGATATAGCTGAAGGAAAAAGAGGCTCAAGGTATTCCCATGTAACTAAGATGATTAAATTATTATTTGGAGTTGAAGATGCTCTTATAGTAAACAATAATGCAGCGGCAGTGTTCTTAGTTTTAAATACTTTTGCAAAGGACAAAGAGGCGATTGTATCAAGGGGAGAACTTGTTGAAGTAGGAGGAGCTTTTAGAATACCTTCTGTAATGGCAATGAGCGGTGCAAATCTTATAGAAGTTGGAGCTACAAACAAAACCAGAATTTCTGACTATGAAGATGCGATAACTGAAGAAACTGCAGTTTTGATGAAGGTTCACACATCGAATTACAAGATGATAGGATTTACAGATTCTGTTTCAAATAGAGAGTTGAAGGAACTTGGAAATAAATATGATATCCCTGTAATGGAAGATTTAGGTAGTGGTGTCTATTATAATATGGAAGAGTATGGACTTCCTCATGAACCGACTATATCGGAATCAATTAAATCTGGAATAGATTTAATAACCTTTAGTGGAGATAAACTTCTTGGAGGACCTCAAGCTGGGATTATAGTTGGAAAGAAAGAACATATTGATAAGATGAAAAAAAATCAAATTCTTAGGGCATTAAGAGTAGATAAGTTTACACTTGCAGCACTTGAGTGCACTATTAGAATGTATTTTGATGAGGAAAAGGCAAAGAAAAATATTCCTACTCTAAGAATGATAACATCTACGCCAGAAGAGCTATTTGAAAAAGCAAAGATTCTTAAAGACAAAATAGATGAAAGGAACACAGTTATTAATGTATATATAGAAGATGGAAAATCTACAGTAGGTGGAGGATCAATGCCAGGGGAGGAATTTGATTCCAAAGTTGTTGTGCTTAATGGAGAAAGTTTAACTGCCGATAGAATTGAAGAGGGTTTAAGACTTTCAAAAGCTCACATTATTGGTAGAATAAAAGATGATAAATATATGCTTGATCTAAGAACTTTAAATGAAAAAGATTTTGATACAATAGCCGATGCAATAGAGAACTGTTTTCCAAGGAGATAGTGATGAAAAATATTATAATTGGTACAGCTGGTCATATTGACCATGGTAAGACGACTTTAGTAAAAGCCCTTACAGGTAGAGAAACAGATACTTTAAAAGAAGAGAAGAAGAGAGGTATATCCATCAATCTTGGATTCACCTTCCTTGACTTGCCTAATGGAAACAGGGTAGGGATAGTTGATGTTCCTGGGCATGAGAAGTTTATAAAGAACATGATGGCAGGAGCAACTGGAATAGATTTGGTACTATTCATAATTGCGGCAGATGAAGGTGTTATGCCTCAAAGCCGAGAACACTTAGACATTCTTTCCTATATGAATGTGCATAGGGGAATTATTGTAGTGACAAAATGCGACATGGTTGAAGATGAATATCTTGATCTTATTGAAGAAGAGCTAAAGGAATTTTCAAAAGATACATTTTTACAAGATGCACCTATTATAAAAGTTGATTCCATTTCAGGTAGGGGAATAGACGAACTTAGAGATGTTATAGCTAAAGAGAGCGAGAAAGTTGAAGAAAAGAAGACAGATACCCCTTTTAGAATGAATATTGACAGGGCTTTTCCAGTAAAGGGAATAGGAATTGTTGTTACAGGAACATTGATGGAAGGTAAGATTTCAAAAGGTGAAGATTTAGTAATATACCCTGGAGAAAGAACCTGTAAGGTAAGGTCTATTCAAGTTCATGGAGAAGACGAAGAAACTGCATATGCAGGACAGAGAACAGCCATAAACCTTTCAGGAATAAAATCTGGAGACGTCGAAAGGGGAGATGTTATAGCAAAGGAAGGTTCAATGATAACTACAAATATCATTGACTGTAAGGTTATAGTTTCAAAGACTGCTGATTTTGCAATCCATCACTGGATGAGACTTAGACTTGGCATAGGCACAAGAGAAATATTTTGTAGGGCAGTTCCCCTTGATAGCGAAGAGATATCTCAAGGGGAAGAAGGCTTTGTACAACTTCGACTTGAAGAACCACTTGTTTGTAGAAACAGAGATAGATTTGTACTTCGTTCCTATTCACCTGTTGAGACAATTGGTGGTGGAGTTATTATTGAACCACTTGCAAAAAAACACAATATTGATGAGGAACTGGTTAAGCAACTTCAAATAAAAGAGCAGGGAGAACTTAAGGATATAATTGTTCAGTTTGCAAACTCTGAAGACGAACTGTTATCTCTAAAGGAAATTGTATCCTATACTGGAGAGAACAAGGAAATTGTTCTGGAAGAAGTTAATAAACTTATAGAAGATAATAAAGTGAAGAAGATTGTAGACCGATATGTAAGTGAAGAAGTTCTTTCGAATATTATTGGAAACATTAAAGATATTCTTGAAAAGTTCCATGAAAAAAATCCTCTTTCACTTGGGATGACAAAAAATGAGTTACTAACCCAAAGCATGTATGAACTTAATCTTAGAGAGCTTGAATATATATTAAAAGTTATGAAAGATAGAAATGTTATTACAGAGTCAGGGGACTACTTTGCACTTGAGAGTCACAAGATAGTATTGAATCCAAAGCAAGAAAAAATAAAACAAGAACTTATAGATGAAATCAGATCAAATGGACTTGAGAAGATAGAAAATATTAAATCTCTATCGCGTAACAACAAAGACAGAAGACATGTTTTAGATTTTATGATAGGTGAAGAGATTTTAGTCTTTGGATCAGAGAACAATGTCTTATTAAAAGAGGACTTTGAAAAGGCTAAAGAGGGAATTATAAATCATTTAAAAGAAAATGAGAGGATAACAGTTTCCGAAGCGAGAGATATCTTAAACTCAAGTAGAAAAAATGTGCTTTTAATACTTGAGTATTTCGACAGTATTAAATTAACAAAGAGAGTAGAAGACTATAGAATATTGTTATAAAAGACAAACGATATTAATATAAAAATTATATTTTCTTTTATTCTAAAAGTGTGGTAAAATAATTATAACATGGGAGTGAATGAGTGCTGGTGTGCTCTCTGGTCTTCAAAACCAGTATGAGGGGTTAGGAGCTTCTTGGGTGGGTTCGATTCCCACGCATTCCCGCCACGCTACATAATTTCTAAAGATAGCGTGAAAATGGAAGGGGAAGAAGGGTGTGAGTGCCCCTTTATGGTACTCACACCAGGAAAACGTTTAAGCAAAAAAAGGAGGATAGTATGAACGTTTTATTATTTGCTGCGGCTGTAGATACAGCGACCAAAATAGTTAATGCGGGAAATAGCATTGTTTGGAATAAGGTACTTATATTCTTATTACCAGTTGTTGGATTATTTTTTACAATTTATTTAGGATTCCCTCAATTCAGAAGATTTGGAGCTGCATTTAAACAAACCTTTGGCGGTCTTTTTGACAAAGAAGAGAACGCAAGAAGAAAAGCGGCTGGAGAAATTTCATCATTCCAAGCATTAGCAGTAGCTATTGCAGCTCAAATTGGTACAGGTAACGTAGCAGGGGTTGCTACAGCGATATTGTCAGGTGGTCCAGGAGCTATATTCTGGATGTGGGTAGCCGCATTATTCGGAATGTCTACAATATTTGCGGAAGCAGTACTTGCTCAAAAGTACAGAACACTTGATGAAAATGGTGATACAGTAGGTGGACCTGCTTACTATATCAGCGAAGGTTTAAAGAACAAAGCATTAGGAAAAGGACTTGCAGGATTTTTCTCAGTTGCCATTATATTAGCATTAGGATTTATCGGTAATATGGTTCAATCAAACTCAATGGCATCTGCAATACATGAAGCATTTGGAGTTAGCACATTAGCTATAGGTATTGTAATAGCAGCAGTTGCTGCACTTGTATTTATTGGTGGTATTAAGAGAATTGCAAACTTTGCAGAAATGGTAGTTCCTGTAATGGCGTTAGTATATGTAGTTCTTGCAATAATAGTATTGGTTAAATTTAGAACTAATATAGGACATGCTTTTGGACTTATATTTAAGGGTGCTTTCGATCCACAAGCTGTACTTGGTGCAGGAGTAGGTATTACAGTTAAACTTGCAGTAAGATTTGGGGTAGCAAGAGGATTGTTCTCTAATGAAGCTGGTATGGGTTCTACACCTCATGCTCACGCTACAGCAAAAGTAAATCACCCAGTTGAACAAGGTTTAACAGCTATGCTTGGTGTATTTATAGACACAGGTATCGTATGTACAGCAACAGCACTTGTAATTATATTAACAGGAGCTTTTGAAACAGGACTTGCTGGTCCATTAATGACACAAGAAGCATTCCATATAGCATTTGGTAAATTTGGTAAAGCTGTACTTGCAATATGCTTGACAGCATTTGCGTTTACTACAGTTATTGGATGGTATTACTTCGGTGAAACTAATATAAAATATCTATTCGGTAAAAAGGGACTTATGCCATACAGAATTATAGTTATAATATGTATAGTTTTAGGTTCAATGTTTGAAATTGAATTTGTATGGTTACTATCTGACTTCTTCAACGGTCTAATGGTATTCCCTAACTTAGTAGGCTTATTATTCCTTCATAAACATGTAAGAGAACTTGAAAATGATTACGACAGGTTAAAACAACTTGGAAAAATCTCATATGTTTATGAATGGGAACACAAATAACTATAATCTCCTTTCATAAAAAATAGTGAGGGTTCGCCCTCGCTATTTTTTTGCTTTAAACATTAAATAAAAAATAAGTTTAGAACTCAATACAGAACTATTATAATATGGTATTATATCAATGTAGATAGGAGGTAAGGATGAGTAATATTGATCCAAAATGGATTATCGGTCTTGGCTTATTTATTCCTGGAATTATGACAGGACTTGGAGCTATACCGATATTTTTCACAAAGGAAATAAAAAGATCTGCACTTGATGTGCTTCTTGGATTTGCGGCAGGGGTCATGCTTGCGGCAAGTTGTTTTTCACTTATTATTCCAAGTATCGAATACGGTGGTGGTGGAGTAAAAGCGGTACTTGTGACAAGCTTAGGTATCTTTGCAGGAGCGGTAATGCTTGATTTAATAGATAAATATGCTCCGCATGAACATCTGCTTGATAAGAGAAAAGAAGGAAATTCTTCAGATAGTTTAAAAAAGATATGGCTCTTTATAATTGCTATAACAATTCACAATTTTCCAGAAGGTCTTGCTACTGGAGTTGGTTTTGGGACTAATGATATAACAAATGGTATAACAATAGCTCTTGGAATTGGACTTCAAAATATGCCTGAAGGTCTTGCAGTAGCGCTATCGCTTTTAAGGGAAAACTACAGTACCAAAAATGCATTTTTAATTGCGTTGTTGACAGGAATGGTAGAACCGATAGGAGCTTTGATGGGATATGGATTGGTGCATGTATTTTCACAAGTGCTTCCATTTATTTTAGCCCTTGCAGGTGGAGCCATGTTATTTGTTATAAGTGACGAAATTATTCCAGAAACCCATAGTGGTGGTTATGAGAGACAGGCAACCTATGGAATAATAATTGGATTTATTGTGATGATGATAATGGATGTTCTACTTGGATAAAAAAATAAGCCATGAGATAAACTCGCGGCTTATTTTTTAAACCATTTCTTCTGGTTTCATATACTTATCAAACTCTTCTTCAGTAAGAATTTTCAGTTCAAGAGCAGCTTCCTTTAAAGAAATATTATTTTTATGGGCGTGTTTTGCAATCTTCGCCCCATTTTCATATCCAATATATGGATTTAATGCAGTTACAAGCATTAGTGAATTATCTAAATATTCTTTTATCTTTTTTTCGTTTGGTTTAATTCCCTTTAAACAATTATTTGTAAATGATTTAAGTCCATCGGTTAAGAGTCTTACGGATTGTAGGAAATTATAAATAATTACTGGCATATACACATTTAGTTGGAAATTTCCTTGGGATCCGGCAAATGAAACTGTCGTGTTATTACCCATAACTTGAGCCACGACCATGGTAATTGCCTCCGCTTGTGTTGGATTTACTTTACCAGGCATTATTGAAGATCCAGGTTCGTTAGCAGGTATTAGTAACTCTCCTATTCCACACCTTGGTCCAGATGCTAAAAATCTTACATCATTTGCAATTTTTAAAAGATTTGTTGCAAGAGTGTTAAGGGATGCATGGCAGTTCACTATTTCATCTTTAGATGAAAGAGAGTGAAATTTATTTTCAGCAGGTTTAAACTCAAAACCTGTGAAAGAACTTATTTCTTTACATACCTTTTCGTCATAGCCCTTTGGTGCGTTAAGTCCAGTTCCAACAGCTGTCCCACCGATTGCAAGGCTTAAAAGATGTTTTGAAGACTCCTCTATATAACTGAAATTTTTTTCAAGCATATTTGACCATGCAGATATCTCTTGACCAAGTGAAAGGGGAGTTGCATCTTGAAGATGTGTTCTCCCAACCTTTATTATATTTGCATAGTCTATGGAAAGACCATAGAGTACATCAAGAGTTTCTTTAATCTGTGGTAAAAGTTTTGTATGAACCTCTCTATATGCTGCGATATGCATTGCTGTAGGGAAAGTGTCGTTTGAAGATTGTGATTTGTTTACATCGTCATTAGGATGAAGTATCTCATTTCCATTAATTTCATTTCCACGATGGGCTATTACTTCGTTTACATTCATATTGCTTTGAGTACCGCTTCCAGTTTGCCATAGTGCCAATGGAAACTCTTTATTAAGTTTTCCATCAAGTATTTCGTCACAGACCTTTACGATTAAATCTCTCTTTTTTTCAGATAGAATCCCAAGTTCACAATTTACCTTTGCACATGAACGTTTTATAATTGCGAGAGACTTTATAATCTCTTGGGGCATTTTTTCTGTTCCTATCTTAAAATTTTGAAAAGATCTTTGTGTTTGTGCTCCCCAGTAGTGTTCTACTGGAACTTCCAATTCGCCAATGCTGTCATGTTCAATTCTTGTTTTCAATTTAATCTCCTTTTAAAATGGTAAAAGCATCATAGCTATCTTTAAGTATACGAGAATCGCAAGTGCGTCAACTATGGTTGTTATTAGTGGACTCGCCATTACGGCAGGGTCAGCGCCAAGGCTTTCGGCAATAACTGGCAAGATAGACCCAGTGACTTTGGCTAATAAGACTGTTACTGTAACAGTAAGGGAAACTACAAGTGACACTTGAAATCCGACCTTATCAAAGTACATCAGTTTTAAAAAGTTGAAAAATGCCAGTGTAAGCCCTGCAAGTACAGCAACTCTTGCCTCTTTCCAAACTACATAGAGCAAATCTTTTAGCTCAATTTCTTTTAGTGAAAGAGAACGTATTATAGTTGAAGCAGACTGACTTCCTGCGTTACCTCCAGTGTCTGTAATCATAGGTAAAAATGCGGCAAGTACAACATATCTCTCCAAAGTTTTTTCGTAATTCATAAGGATTAATGAAGTGAAAGTTGAAGAGATAAGAAGAATAAGTAACCAAGGGAACCTATTTTTCCAAATTTCGATAACAGAAAGTTGTTTATATGGTTTAACGGTTGGAGTTATCGCAGACATGATGTCCATATCTTCTGTCATTTCTTCTTCAATAATATCCAAAACGTCGTCAACGGTTATGATACCCACAAGTCTGTTTTCGTTGTCAACAACGGGCATGTTGGTAAAGTCGTACTTTGTAAATAGCCTTGCAACATCTTCTCTGTCTTCTGTAGTGTTGACTGAGATTACGTCATGGTTCATAACTGAAGATATAGGAGAGTTTGAATCGGAAAGGACTAAATCTGCAAGGGATACTTCACCGATTAGATGTCTTGTGTCATCAATGATGTAGATTATATCTATAGTTTCCTTGTTGGCTCCATTCTTTTTTAATAATTCAATAACTTCTGAGACAGTATGACCAGCCTTTGTAGCCGCATATTCTATTGTCATAATTGACCCTGCGGAATCCTTAGGGTAATTAAGCATCGTGTTAATTATTTTTCTGTGGTCAGGACTTGTAAACTTCAATACTTTTTTTACAAGGTTCGAAGGTAGTTCCTCAATAATATCTACTTTATCATCGGTTCTTAAACCATTGATTATCTCTTTTAAATCTTCATCGGAAAAACCTTCAATAAGAAGTTTCTGTTGTTCTATATCCATTTCGGCAAATACTAATGCTGCAGTATCTTTAGATAAAAGATTAAAACAAATTGTCAGATCTGTTTGAGAAAGTTCATTAAAAAACTCTGCAATATCGTAGATGTTGAGAGAATTTAGTAAAACTTTTACATCTTTCAGATTTTTATTTTCCAAAGATTCCTTAATTCTTTCTTCAAGAATCTCTAAATTTTTTTCCATAATTCTACCTCCTTTTTTGTATATAAATAAAAATCCCACAAATGACAAATGATCATTGTGGGTAATTAGAAACCGTGTGAGCTTTAGCTTCATAGGGCGGTGAAATTACGTTAAACTGCACCTTGAGTACGATACAGCTTGTTAACCGGCGGATGATGTCTCCATCACTTTGCGGCAGTAATCCATATCCCTAAGTTAGCCTTACCTATCGGACCATCTATTTTTTATGGTAACTTATACAAGTTTAATTGTCAATAATAATAAAGGTAAATTCTATTTTACTAATGGAATTTATAACAAATGAGACTAAATTCATAAAATGGGTATAATTATGAATACAAAGAGGGAGGATGTTATGGATAATAAAAAAGATGAAACGATAAAAAATGAAGCTGAAGAAAAAGCACTTCCAACAAAGGAAGATGAAGAAAATATTAGAAAAAGCAAAGAAGAACTTGAAAATGTTAAAGCAAGAATGGAAATTTTAAGAGATACCCAGGACATTACTCAAAATTTAAATAGATAATAGGTAAAATGAGGAGGATTTTATGGGTAAGTTCAAACCAGATGAAAATAAAAAGAATTTTGAATCAATGAATTTAGGAGTGACTAACCAAAATCAAATTCCAAGCACAATGGAAGGAAAGTTGTCTGACAAAAAAGAAGAGTTTAAAGAAGAAAAAGATGTAAAAGAAAAGGAACAAGAAAAAGAACAAGAAAAAGATAATAAAAAGAAAAAAGGAGTTTATGTCGACAAGAGGGACGTAGATTTAAAAGATTCTCTCAATATGGGAGTAACGAATCAAAATCAAATTCCAAGTTCAATTGAAAAACCTGGAAATAAATAAAATTAAGGGGAGTAGGTGTTATCCTACTCCCTCAATTTGTCTTTATCACTATAAAATATCATAATATTTCCAACTGCTAAAATCATCAGAATTAATATTTTGAAATACTTAATCTCC
>QWCE01004356.1_pt1 | contig 14124 bp, 7 predicted proteins | sample 1972531 | NCBI WGS metagenome assembly QWCE01 (sample SAMN09866716, study PRJNA288562) | Human gut metagenome isolate term4_stool, whole genome shotgun sequencing... | reverse complement strand
TGTTGAAGATGGCCAAGGACAAGTACTATGGCAAGACCCTGCGAAAGAATTTTGCCAGACACGAGGAAGTCATGGCGATGCCCGACCTGCTGGAGATCCAGAAGAAATCCTACAAGTGGTTTCTGGACACCGGCCTGCGGGAGGTGTTTGCGGACGTAGCCTCCATCACGGACTATGCCGGTAATCTGGAGCTGAGCTTTATCGATTACAGCATGGACGAGAAGCCCAAGTATGACGTGGAGGAGTGCAAGGCCCGTGACGCCACGTATGCCGCCCCCATGAAGGTCAGCGTGCGGCTGCGGAACAAGGAGACGGGCGAAATCAAGGAGCAGGAGATCTTCATGGGTGATTTCCCCCTGATGACCCACTCCGGCACCTTTGTCATCAACGGCGCCGAGCGTGTGGTGGTCAGCCAGATCGTCCGCTCCCCCGGCATCTACTACGGCAAGGAGATCGACCTCAAGACCGATCTGCCCCTGCTGACCTCCACCGTCATCCCCTACCGTGGCGCATGGCTGGAGTACGAGACCGACACCAGCGAGGTGTTCTGGGTCCGCATCGATAAGAACCGGAAGCTGCCCATCACCTGCCTGATCCGTGCGCTGGGCCTCAAGACTGACAGCGAGATCATGGACCGCTTCGGTGACGATCCCCGCATCGTGGTGACTCTGGAGAAGGACGCCTGCAAGACGTATGAGGACGCCATGCTGGAGATCTACCGCAAGCTGCGCCCCGGCGAGCCCCCCACGCTGGACTCCGCCGAGACCCTGATGCAGAACCTGTTCTTCGATCCCCGGCGGTACGATCTGAGCATCGTGGGCCGGTATAAGTTCAATAAGAAGCTGACCCTGTGGACGCTGGCGAAGGGCCAGCAGCTGGCTATGCCTGTGGCCGACCCCGCCACCGGAGAGATCCTCTTCGACGAGGGCCACGTCCTCACCGGCGCAGAGTGCCGGGAGCTGGACGCCATCGGCGTGGCGGAGGTCTCCGTGAAGCTGGACAGCGGCGATGTGATCCGGGTGTTCACCAACCGGATGTGCGACATGAGCCGCTACGTGGATTTCGATCCCAAGGAGTGCTGCGGCATCAAGGAGCGGGTGCGCTTCGACGTGCTGCAGGAGCTGCTGGGCCAGTACAGCGGCGAGGAGTTGATGGAGCAGTGCAGGCTCCACGCCGACGATCTGGTGCCCAAGCACATCATCGTGGACGACATTCTGGCCTCCATCAACTATATGAACGCTCTGGCCCACGGACTGGTCAACAAGGATGATATCGACCATCTGGGCAACCGCCGCCTGCGCTGCGTGGGCGAGCTGCTGCAAAACCAGTTCCGCATCGGCTTTAGCCGCATGGAGCGTGTCATCCGGGAGCGCATGACCATTCAGGATCTGGATATCGTCACGCCCCAGAGCCTCATCAACATCCGGCCCGTTACGGCGGCCATCAAGGAGTTCTTCGGCTCCAGCCCCCTGAGCCAGTTCATGGATCAGACCAACCCACTGGCGGAGCTGACCCACAAGCGGCGTCTGTCCGCTCTGGGACCCGGCGGTCTGTCCCGTGAGCGTGCCAACATGGAGGTCCGTGACGTGCATTACAGCCACTATGGCCGTATGTGCCCCATCGAGACGCCTGAAGGCCCCAACATCGGCCTGATCTCCTATCTGGCCACCTATGCACGGGTCAATGAGTACGGCTTTATCGAGGCCCCCTTCCGCCGGGTGGAGCATCCCTCCGGCCATGTCACCGACGAGATCACCTACATGACCGCAGACGTGGAGGATCAGTACATCGTCTGCCAGGCCGCCGAGCCGGTGGACGAGAACGGCTGCCTCATCGGGCCCCGTATCACCTGCCGCCATCAGGACGAGACCATTCAGGTGGAGCCGGAGTACGTGGACTATATGGACATCTCCCCCCGTATGATGGTGTCCATCGCTACGGCCATGATCCCCTTCCTGCCCAACGACGACGCCAACCGTGCGCTGATGGGCGCCAATATGCAGCGGCAGGCCGTGCCTCTGCTGCGGCCGGAGGCCCCCATCGTGGGCACCGGTATGGAGCACAAGATCTGCCTGGACTCCGCTGTGGCGGTGCTGGCCGAGGGCGACGGTATCGTCACCAAGGTGGACGCCACCAACGTGTCCGTCAAGTATGACGCCGGCGAGACCAAGGACTATAAGCTCATCAAGTTCCTGCGCTCCAACCACGGCACCTGCATCAACCAGAAGCCCATCGTTTCCGTGGGCGAGCGGGTCCACGGCGGCGACGATCCCACGGTGCTGGCCGACGGCCCTGCCACGCAGGAGGGCGAGATCGCTCTGGGCCGCAACATTCTGGTGGGCTTCATGACGTGGGAAGGCTACAACTACGAGGACGCCGTGCTGCTCAACGAGCGGCTGGTGAAGGAGGATGTGTATACCTCCATCCATATCGAGGAATATGAGATCGACGCCCGTGACACCAAGCTGGGGCCTGAGGAGATCACCCGTGACATCCCCAACGTGGGCGAGGATGCTCTGAAGGATCTGGACGAGCGGGGCATCATCCGGGTGGGTGCCGAGGTCCACGCCGGGGACATTCTGGTGGGTAAGGTCACCCCCAAGGGCGAGACCGACCTCACCGCCGAGGAGCGCCTGCTGCGGGCCATCTTCGGCGAGAAGGCCCGTGAGGTCCGTGATACCTCCCTGAAGGTGCCTCACGGCGAGAGCGGCATCATCGTGGATGCCAAGGTATTTACCCGTGAAAACGGCGACGAGCTGGGGCCGGGCGTGAATCAGGTGGTCCGTGTCTACATCGCTCAGCGCCGCAAGATCCAGGTGGGCGACAAGATGGCCGGCCGTCACGGCAACAAGGGCGTCGTGTCCCGTGTGCTGCCTCAGGAGGATATGCCCTTCCTGCCCGACGGCACGCCGCTGGATATCGTGCTGAATCCTCTGGGTGTTCCCTCCCGTATGAACATCGGTCAGGTGCTGGAGGTCCATCTGGGCTATGCCGCCAAGACTCTGGGCTGGAAGGTGGCTACCCCCATTTTCGACGGCGCCACCGATAAGGATATTTCCGAGGCCCTGCAGCTGGCAGGTCTGGACCCGGAGGGCAAGAGCTGGCTGTACGACGGCCGCACCGGCGAGCGCTTTGACAACAAGGTCACGGTGGGCTATGTGTACTTCCTGAAGCTGCACCATCTGGTGGATGATAAGATCCACGCCCGTTCCACCGGCCCCTACTCTCTGGTGACCCAGCAGCCCCTGGGCGGCAAGGCCCAGTTCGGCGGCCAGCGCTTCGGTGAGATGGAGGTGTGGGCGCTGGAGGCCTACGGCGCCAGCTACACCCTGCAGGAGATCCTCACCGTCAAGTCCGACGATGTGACGGGCCGTGTCCGCACCTACGAGGCCATCGTCAAGGGCCACAACGTGCCGACCCCCGGCGTGCCGGAGTCCTTCAAGGTGCTGGTGAAGGAGCTGCAGTCCCTGTGCCTGGATATTCAGGTGCTGGACGAGGACGGCAACCAGATCGAGCTGAAGGAGGACGAGGACGCTCTGGATACCTTCAATCTGGCCCGGATGGATGCCGACGACGAGCGCCAGAACCGCTATGCCGACGACAACGAGCTGGCGGATGCGGGCTTTGACTACGTGGCCGACGAGGAAGTGGACGCTTCCTACGACGGCGACGGGGAAGAATTTTAAGGACAGGAGGAGCAGCATACTATGAGTTACGCAACATTTGACGCCATTAAAATCGGAATCGCTTCTCCGGAAATGATCCGTGAGTGGTCCTACGGCGAGGTGAAGAAGCCGGAGACCATCAACTATCGTACCCTGAAGCCGGAGCGGGACGGCCTGTTCTGTGAGCGCATCTTCGGGCCCACCAAGGACTGGGAGTGCCACTGCGGCAAGTATAAGAAGATCCGCTATAAGGGCAAGATCTGCGACCGCTGCGGCGTGGAGGTCACACGGGCCAAGGTGCGCCGTGAGCGCATGGGCCACATCGAGCTGGCCACCCCCGTCAGCCATATCTGGTACTTCAAGGGTATCCCCTCCCGGATGGGCCTGCTGCTGGACATCAGCCCCCGCATTCTGGAGAAGGTGCTGTACTTCGCCGCCTATATCGTCACCGATCCCGGCGAGACGCCGCTGGTGAAGAACCAGATCCTCTCCGAGAAGGAATACCGGGATATGCGGGAGAAGTACGAGGATGACTTCGACGCCGGTATGGGCGCCGAGGCCGTGAAGAAGCTTTTGCAGCAGGTGGATCTGGAGGGCCTGAGCCAGCAGCTCCACGCCGAGCTGAAAACCGTCTCCGGCCAGAAGAAGGCCCGTGTGGTGAAGCGGCTGGAGGTGGTGGACGCCTTCCGCCTGTCCGGCAACAAGCCGGAGTGGATGGTCATCGACGTGCTGCCGGTGATCCCCCCGGAGCTGCGCCCCATGGTGCAGCTGGACGGCGGCCGGTTTGCGACCTCTGACCTCAACGACCTGTATCGCCGGGTCATCAACCGCAACAACCGCCTCAAGCGCCTGATGGAGCTCAACGCCCCCGACATCATCGTCCGCAACGAAAAGCGGATGCTGCAGGAGGCCGTGGATGCCCTCATCGACAACGGCCGCCGTGGCCGTCCCGTCACCGGCGCCAATAACCGTGCCCTCAAGTCCCTGAGCGATATGCTCAAGGGCAAGCAGGGCCGCTTCCGCCAGAACTTGCTGGGCAAGCGTGTGGACTACTCCGGCCGAAGCGTGATCGTGGTGGGCCCCGAGCTGAAGATCTACCAGTGCGGCGTACCCAAGGAGATGGCTGTGGAGCTGTTCCGCCCCTTCATCATGAAGAAACTGGTGGAGGATGGCTCCGCCAACAACATCAAGTCCGCCAAGAAGATGGTGGATAAGGGCCGCACCGAGGTGTGGGACGCTCTGGACGAGATCATCAAGGATCACCCCGTGATGCTCAACCGTGCGCCTACGCTGCACCGTCTGGGCATTCAGGCCTTCGAGCCGGTGCTGGTGGAGGGCCGTGCCCTGAAGCTGCACCCCCTGAACTGCACCGCCTTCAACGCCGACTTCGACGGCGACCAGATGGCGATCCACGTCCCCCTGTCCGCCGAGGCTCAGGCCGAGGCTCGTCTGCTGATGCTGTCGGCCAACAACCTGCTGCGTCCCCAGGACGGCGGCCCCGTCACCGTGCCTACGCAGGATATGGTGCTGGGCTCCTACTACCTGACCTTCGAGCGGTTTGAAAACGGTATGTGCCAGATGACCAACGACGAGTTCTGGCCCGAGGGCATCGACTTTGCGCTGGCTGGTAAGAGTTACGACGAGCTCACCGACGAGGAGAAGGAGCAGAACCGCCTCAACATCTACCGGGACGAGGACGAGGTGCTGATGGCCTACAACGAGCACATCATCGGCATCCACCAGCCCGTGTGGGTGCGGGTGGAGAAGAAACTGGGCGACGAGACGCTGCGCCATGTGGTGCGGGCGACTCCCGGCCGGATCATCTTCAACCGCAACATCCCCCAGGATCTGGGCTTTGTCAAGCGCTTCAACGAGGACGGTACGCCCTCCGATAAGTTCTTTGACTATGAGATCACCGAGACCTGCGGCAAGAAGCTGCTGGGCAAGATCGTGGACCGCACCATCAAGCAGTATGGCTTTACCATCGCCGCCGAGGTGCTGGACAACATCAAGGCCACCGGCTATAAGTACTCCACCCGTGGCTCCATCACCATCTCCATTGCGGATATGACGGTACCCGAGAAGAAGTACTCCCTCATTGCCGAGACGGAGCAGCGAGTGGTGGATATCGAGGACCAGTACAACATGGGCTTCATCACCGACGAGGAGCGCTACAAGCTGGTGGTGCGTGAGTGGGAAAAGACCACCAACGACGTTACCGACGCCCTGACCGCCAGTCTGGATAAGTATAATCCCATCTTCATGATGGCTGACTCCGGCGCCCGCGGCAGCATGAAGCAGATCCGTCAGCTGACCGGTATGCGTGGCCTGATGGCCAACACCGCCGGTAAGACCATCGAGATCCCCATCAAGGCAAACTTCCGTGAGGGTATGTCCGTGCTGGACTACTTCACCTCCTCCCGTGGCGCCCGTAAGGGTCTGGCCGATACGGCTCTGCGTACCGCAGACTCCGGTTATCTGACCCGCCGCATGGTGGACGTGTGCCAGGATGTCATCATCCGTGAGGATGACTGCGGCGTGGACAAGGGCATCGTGGTGTCCGAGATCAGCGAGAACGGTCAGGTCATCGAGAAGTTCTCCGAGCGTGTCAAGGGCCGCTTCCCGGTGCGGGACATCCTGAAGCCCGGCACCGACGAGGTGCTGATCTCCAAGGATCACATGATGACCGAGGACGACGCCGCCCTGCTGGAGAAGTTCGATATCCACTCCGCCGAGATCCGCACCGTGCTGACCTGCAAGGCCCACAGCGGTATCTGCGCCAAGTGCTACGGCATGAATCTGGCTACCTCCAAGCCGGTGGGACCCGGCGAGGCCGTCGGCATCATCGCCGCACAGTCCATCGGTGAGCCCGGTACCCAGCTGACCATGCGTACCTTCCATACCGGCGGCGTGGCCGGCGGCGACATCACCCAGGGTCTTCCCCGAGTGGAGGAGCTGTTCGAGGCCCGCAAGCCCAAGAAGATGGCCACCCTGTCGGAGATCGCCGGTAAGGTCCGCTTCGAGGAGGCTACCAAGGGCAGCCTGCTGAACATCATCGTCACCGCCGACGACGGCGATACCCGGACCTACTCCATGCCCCACACCGGTCTGCAGGTGCGGGACGGCGAGGTCATCGAGAAGGGCCGCCAGCTGCAGGACGGCGCACTGAATCCCCACGATGTGCTGCGGATCCGTGGCGCTTCGGCGGTGCATAACTACCTCATTCAGGAGGTCCTGAAGGTGTACCGTCAGCAGGGCGTGGACATCAACGATAAGCACATCGAGGTCATTGTCCGCCAGATGATGCGCAAGGTCCGTGTGGAGGACGCCAATGACGCCACCGGCCTGCTGTCCGGCGCCATGGCCGACGTGCTGGAGGTGGAGGACGAGAACGCCAAGGTGCGGGCCCGCATCGCCGCCGGTGAGGTCAACGCCGAGACCGGTGAGCCGCTGCAGGAGGCCACCTATACCCAACTGCTGATGGGTATCACCAAGGCATCTCTGGCCACGGATTCCTTCCTGTCTGCTGCCTCCTTCCAGGAGACGACCAAGGTTCTGACCGAGGCCGCCATCAAGGGCAAGGTGGACCATCTGGTGGGCCTGAAGGAGAACGTCATCATCGGTAAGCTGATCCCCGCCGGCGCCGGCCTGAACGCCTACCGCCATTTCGCTGAGGAGCTGGTGCCTGAGGAGGGCGCTGCCGACAGCGTATCCATGGAGGAGAACATGTCTGCGGAAGAACCTGCCGACGAGACGGAGGAGTAAGCGATCCCTATCATAACGTACGGAAAAGAGCGCCCTGCGGGGCGCTCTTTTTTCTGCCCGGAAACGGAGGATTTTCCCGATGGGCTGCGTTGGCCCATTTCCGGGGAATTGGTCATTTCGACGGCATAGCGGAATCTGAGGCCGGAAAAACGCAGAAAAATTCCGCCATACGGAATGAACGCTTGACGCAGACCGGCGGAGACGGTATGATAGAGAAAAATATCCGCCGGAGAAGGGAGAGCGCCATGGTCTACTATACCGCCGATCTGCACTTTCACTATGCACCGCTGCTTCCCTCCCGGCCCTTTGCCACCGTAGAGGAGATGGACGAGGCACTGGTGAAAAACTGGAACGACACCGTGGGTCCGGAGGACACCGTCTATCTGGTGGGAGACATCGGCTGGAACGGCGGCCGGGTGCCGGGAGAGCTGCTGGAGCGGCTGTCGGGCCATAAGCACCTGATCCGTGGCAACCACGACACCGGCTATGAGGACGCCGGGCGGCTGTACCGCTGGTTCGAGACGGTGACGGACTTCAACGAGATCGACGACGGGGAGACCCACATCCTCCTGTGCCACTATCCCATGCTGTACCACAAGCGGGGCTACATGATCCACGGACACCTCCACCACGGACGGGGCCGGGACTATGAGCTGCTGCGGCAGCTGCCCCGTGTGCTGAATGCCGGAGTGGATGTGAACCGCTATCGTCCGGTGACGCTGGCGGAGCTGGTGGAGAACAACCGGGCCTTCTATGCCGGGGAGCGGGACGACGAGGTGCCACCACCGCCGCCTATGGAGCGAGGGCTGCCCGGCAGCTTGCCGGGAAAGCCGGACTTTCGGCCCATCCCCCGGCGGAAGGAGGACGTATGATGCCGCAGGAAAAGGGAAGCGTGCGGTCGCTGGGCAAGGCGCTGGAGCTGCTGGAGCTGCTGAACCGGAGCCGGGTCCCCATGACCCTTCAGGCGCTGAGTCAGGCCTCCGGCTACCCCAAGAGCACCATCCACTCGCTGCTGGCCACCCTGCGGAGCTACGGCTGCATCCGGCAGGAGTCGGATGGCCGGTACTACCTGGGGACAAAGCTGTTCGAGTGGGGCTGCGGCGTGTCCGCTGCGTGGGAGATCACCCGCTGCGCCCGTCCCCATTTGGAGCGGCTGGCCCAACAGACCCAGTATACGGCCCTGCTCTCCTGCGTGGAGGGCAGCGACATCGTGGTCATCGACCAGCGGGTCAGCGGCACGGGGATCCAGGTGGCCTCGGAGATCGGCGGCCGTACGCCCCTTCACGCCACGTCGCAGGGGAAGCTGCTGCTGTCCCAGCTGCCGGATGCCACGGTGCGCTATCTGATGAACGGTCAGGGCATGGATCCCTTTACCCCCCATACCATCGTGGATCTGGCGACGCTGACGGAGGAACTGGAGCGTATCCGCCAGTGGGGATATGCCATCGAAAACGGCGAGTACAAGATCGGCCTGCGGTCCGTGTCGGCTCCGGTGTTCGACCGGGAGGGGCAGATGCGCTACACCCTGACGGTGGTGGGCCTGTTTCGCCATGTTACCTCCGGGGAGTTCGAGGAGGCGGTGGACATGGTCTGCGCCGCCGCCGGGAGTCTCAGCCGGGAGTTGGGCTATCATGCGTAGAGCGTTCCGCCATACGGAATTATGTTCTGCTTTGCGAAAAGGATATTTTCTTTTGCCGGGGCAGATGGTAAAATAGACTTACGATAGAAAAGACTGCCGCCATGGTGCGGCGCTCTTTTCGGGGAGCGTGATATGCAAATGAGGATAACGGAGGAAAAAACAGTGAGGAGAACGAGTGGAAAACGGTGGATATCGCTGGTACTGGCGCTATGCCTGTGCCTGCTGGTTGGCTGCGGCGGCAAGCAGACGGGCTACGACCCTCTGAAAGGGGTGGAGACCCGGATGATCACCGACTCCGCCGGACGGCAGGTGGAGATCCCTGCCGAGATTACCCGCATCGCACCCAGCGGCTCCACAGCTCAGATGATCCTGATGCCGGTGGCCTATGACCTGCTGGTGGGGCTCAGCAGCAGCCCCAGCACGGCACAGATGTCCTATTTTCCGGAGGAGATGCGGTATCTGCCCACCTTCGGCCAATTCTACGGCAGCAAGGCCAGCCTGAATATGGAGTCCCTCATCGCCGCCCAGCCCCAGCTCATTATCGACTTGGGCGACGCCAAGGACAGCATCGCCAAGGACATGGACACCATTCAGAAGCAGACGGGCATCCCCACCATCTTCATCGAAGCGGATCTGGATGATATGGCGGCGGCCTACCGGACGCTGGGGGACATTCTGGGGCGGCAGGAGCAGGCGGAGGAACTGGCGCAGTTCATTGACCGCACTGTCACCATGGCCCAGACCAACGCCGCAAAAATCCCGGAGTCTCAGCGACTCAAGGTGCTCTTCGGCACCGGCTCCACGGGCCTTGCCTGCAACGCAGCCGGGTCCGTACAGGCGGACGTCATCGACCTTGTGGGGGCGGTGAACGCCATCATCCCGGAAGAAGTTACCAACCGGGGCGGCGGCACCACCGTCAGTCTGGAGGAGGTATACGCCGTGGAGCCGGATGTTATTCTGCTGTCCTCCGGCGGCCCCTACGATACCCTGACGGAAGGGGACTGGGCGGGTCTCACCGCCGTGCAGCAGGGGCGGTACTACGAGATACCGGGCCTGCCCTACGACTGGATGAGTTCCCCGCCGTCGGTGAACCGGGTGCTGGGCATCTGGTGGCTGGGGAATCTGCTGTATCCCCAGCTGTATGACTACGACATGACGGCTGTGGCACAGGAGTACTACCGGCTGTTCTGGCACTATGACCTGTCGGCGGAGGAGGCGGCCGGGATGCTGAGCCGATCCACCCTGCGGACGTGACCCCATACGGGGAGGAGAACCTGCGAGGAAGGAGTGCAGTATCCGCCTGCGGCGGCTGACCCTGTGGATGCTGGCCTGCCTGACGGCGGTATGCCTGCTGCCGGGAAGGGCGGAGGCCGGCCGCATCACTGGCGGACCCGGCGGCGCCGGTGTGCTGTATTTCAAAAAAGAGAGGGACGAATAAATGAGTACCTTGTTTCACAATATCCTGCGGGCAGCAGCCAGCGCCATGGAGATCCCGGTGGTGATCTGCCTGCTGCTGTTGGCGTTTTCCGTGTTTTCACTGGGTTGGTGGCTGGCGAAGCTGCCGGGAGAGCAGCGGCATATGAACGCCAGTCTGCCCCGGCTGCTGGAGACCATGCGAAGCGGCTCCGGCAGCAGGAGGGCCTCTCCGGCGGCGAGGATCTGGAAAAGCGGGGTGAGGTGTACTATGATGCTAGGACCGGCACCTATTACATCGTCCCCAATGCGGCGGGGAACTGACCCATGGAGAAGTTGATGGCCGGGAGGACCTACCGGCGGCGCTTTCTCCTGCTGGGCGGGGTGTGCCTGCTGCTTCTGCTGGGATCCATGCTGGTGGGGCGCTACGGTCTGTCTGCGGGTAAGCTCCTGCATATGCTGTGGACAAGGCTCACCGGCGGCGCGGCGGACTGGTCCGTCAGCGACGAGAAGGTGGTGTTTGCCATCCGTCTGCCCCGCATTGCGGCGGCAGCGCTGGTGGGTGCGGCGCTGGCCGTCTCCGGCACGGCCTATCAGGGAATGTTCCGCAACCCCATGGTGTCGCCGGATATTCTGGGGGCCTCCACCGGCGCAGGCTTCGGCGCAGCGCTGGCTATCCTGCTGGGGGGCGGGTATTTCGGCATCTCCCTGTCCGCCTTCTGCTTCGGACTGCTGGCCGTGGCGGCGGCGTGGCTGGTGAGCCGTCTGTCCCGCTCAGACCCCACGGTGGCGCTGATCCTGGCGGGTATGATGATCTCCTCCCTGTTTTCCGCCGGGACGTCCTTTATCAAGCTGGTGGCGGATACCCAGCAGCAGCTGCCTGCCATCACCTATTGGCTCATGGGCAGCCTCAGCTCCATCAAGGCCGAGGACGTGCGCTTTCTGGTGCTGCCGGTGGCGGTGGGACTGCTGCCACTGTTTCTCCTGCGCTGGCGGATGAACCTGCTGACGGTGGGGGAGGAGGAGGCCCAGTCCATGGGCGTGCGGACGGGGGTACTGCGTCTGGTGGTGATCCTGTGCGCCACGCTGCTGACCGCCGCCAGTGTGGCGGTGTCCGGCATGATCGGCTGGGTGGGCCTGGTGATCCCCCACTTCTGTCGTATGCTGTTCGGCTACGACTACCGGCGGCTGATCCCGGCGGCGGCCCTGTTTGGAGCGGCTTTCCTGCTGGCGGTGGATGACATCGCTCGGCTGGTGACCACCGGTGAGCTGCCTCTGGGTATCCTGACGGCCTTCGTGGGAGCGCCGCTGTTTCTGTATCTCATCATCACGGGAGGGCGACGGCATGAGCATTGACGTGGAGAGACTCTCCTTTTCCTACGGCGCTTACCCGGTGCTGCGGGATGTCAGCTTCCGGGCCGAGCCCGGACAGCTGGTGGCAGTGCTGGGGCCCAACGGGGCGGGGAAGAGTACCCTGTTCCGCTGTATGCTGGGCTTTCTGCCCCACTATCAGGGGAGCATCTCCCTGTGCGGGCGGGACGTGCGGCATCTGCCCCGGCGGGAGCTGGCCCGCTTGGCGGCGTATATCCCCCAGTCCAGCCAGCCGTTGTTCGACTACACCGTCCGGGACACGGTGCTTATGGGCGCCGCCGGAGGGCTGGAGCCTCTGCGGCAGCCGGGACAGCAGCAGCTGGAGACGGCGCAGCGCATGATGGAGCTGGTGGGCATCGCCCCGCTGGCAGACCGGGGCATCCGCCGCATTTCCGGCGGCGAGCGGCAGCTGACCCTCATTGCACGGGCCTTGGCCCAGCAGGCGAGGATCTTGCTGATGGACGAGCCCGCCGCCAATCTGGATTACGGCAACCAGTTTAGGCTCCTGCAGCAGGTGCGCCGCCTGACGGAGCAGGGCTACACGGTGCTGCTGTCCACCCATGATCCGGAGCACGCCCTTCGCTTCGCCACCCATGTGCTGGCCCTCCACGGCGGCACGGTGGCGGCCTGCGGCCCGGTGGAGGAGATGCTGACGGAGGAGTTGCTGCACACCCTGTACCGTATCCCTCTGACGGTGGCGCAGGTGCCGGTCACCGGTGGCACGGTCCGCAGCTGCGTCTATGACCCGGCCAAGCCGTGAAGCTGTATATCATGCCCTGCGGGGCTGCATATAAAAATTTTCAGAGAGGAAGGGACCTGCACATAAAGCGACACAGGAAGCGTGTATCGGCGCTGCTGCTGACTTTGTGCATGGTGCTGAGTTTGGTGATGCCGGTCTCGGCTCTGGACGGGCAGGTGCAGGCAGAGCGGCGGGAAGACTATGACGTTGCCACCATCCACTATACGGACAGCGAAGGCAATGAGCGGCCTTTACCGAGACGGCTTCCGGCTACGCCTATCCCCTGCCGGAGGGCGTAACGGAAGAGCAGGTCATGGTGGAATACTTCTCCACCACCCGCTGGGACGGGGCAGTGGCTCTCTCGTGGTATAACGGGACGGATACCGAGTTCACCCTGACCACTCCGGCACAGCTGGCGGGTGTGGCAGAGCTGGTGAACAGCAGTACCACCAACTTCGCCGGCAAGACCATCCGTCTGGGGGCGGACATCCCCCTGCTGCGGTATGAGGAGACGGGCAAGCCGGGTGAGCCTTTCCAGCCCACCCAGCCGGAGAAACCCACTACGCCCGATACCCCCGCCACCGGCGACAGCAGCAACGTGACCGCCCTGTGGGTTGTGTTGGCTTTGGCTGGCGTGGGCATCATCGTGCTGGTGGCGCTGCTTGTTACTAAGCGCAAGAATAAGAAGGACTAAGCTTCATCGGGAGAAAGCCCTGCGGCCCACACAGGCCGCAGGGCTTTCCTGCCCCCGTCTGTGCCGAAGGGGAGGAGATTTTGCGCCGCCGGAGCCTTTTTCCTATTGTGCATCTGCCGCCGACATGGTATGATAATATCAGGAATGAGCAAGGGTAAACACGCCTGACAGCTTGTCCTTCCGGCGATTTTACGCTTCGTCTCGGTGGGCATCGGCCTGCCGGGGCGCCTCTATCCGGTAAAACTGGCGGCTCTGCCGCCTCTAAAGCATAAGGAGAGCGAAAAACTATGAAATTAGGTATCGGCGTATCCGAGCCGGTTTCTGAAACTCTCCGCAAACGCACAAATGCCGATAAAGCTTGATAGGACAGGCATTTTCGGATGAAGTCAAAACATAAAAGTTCCTATTTCCCTACGCATCCCCACGCAGAAATGGCGTAAAAATGGCGTAGAGGAACCGGCGGTACGCAGTTGCGAAAATCGCCTGCTGCAACATTACCAAGAATATTCAAGCTGCCCTGCGCACCGGCGCAGAGAGATACAAGGCGTTTCACTCCTTTGATCCTCCAAACAAAAATGAGCCTTCTCCGTTTGGGATAGAAACGGAAAAAGCTCATTTGCATGGTACACGCCTGTCAAGCGGCGCAGAACTTTGGCAGCGCTATGCCTCATCCTCCGCCAGCATACGGTATCCGACGCCAAGCTCGTTGATGATGTAGCGCTTTTCACCGGGCGTCACGCCCATTTTCTTGCGGATGTTCTTCATGTTGACTTGCAGCTTCTTGACGCTGCCATAGTCCGAATACCCCCAGACCGCCCGAATGATGGCGGCATACGTC
>QWCE01005977.1_pt1 | contig 14142 bp, 9 predicted proteins | sample 1972531 | NCBI WGS metagenome assembly QWCE01 (sample SAMN09866716, study PRJNA288562) | Human gut metagenome isolate term4_stool, whole genome shotgun sequencing... | reverse complement strand
ACTGCAAGGTGCTGAAAGTCCACAACCCCATTCTGACTTCCACCGACCTGCTCAAGATCAAGTACATGAACGTGCCGGGCTTCAAAGTGGCCACGGTGTCCATCAACTACTACAAGAACACCAGTCTGGAAAAGGCCATTGACCGGGTCTTCCTGGAAGTGGACCGCGCCTACAAGGATGGGGCCAATATCATCATCCTCTCGGATCGCGACATTGATGAGTACCATGTGGCCATTCCCAGCCTGCTGGCGGTCTCGGCCGTGTCCCAGTACCTCATCCGCACCAAGAAGAGCACGGCACTGGCCCTGATCCTCGAGAGCGCCGAGCCCCACGAGGTGCACCATTTTGCCACCCTGCTGGGTTACGGTGCCTGCGCCGTCAACCCCTACCTGGCCCACGAGACCATCGGCCAGCTCATCGACGAGGGCCTGCTGGACAAAGACTACTACGCTGCCGTGGACGACTACGACAAGGCCATCCTGAACGGCATCGTCAAGATCGCCTCCAAGATGGGCATTTCCACCATCCAGAGCTACCAGAGCAGCCAGATCTTTGAGGCAGTGGGCATCTCGAAAGAGGTCATCGACAAATACTTCACCGGCACGGTGAGCCGTGTGGGCGGCATCGAGCTGGAAGACATTCAGGCCGATGTGGAGGCCCAGCACAACGCCGCGTTCGACCCGCTGGGCCTGGACATCAACATGGAGCTGGAAGACGGCGGTGCCCACAAGTTCCGCAGCGGCAAAGAAGAGCATCTGTTCAATCCCCAGACCATCCACCTGTTCCAGAAAGCCTGCTGGACCAACGATTACGGCACGTTCAAGCAGTTTACCAGTGCTGTGGACAGCATGGGCAAAGAGGGCGTGCACCTGCGCAGCCTGCTGGACTTCAACTTTGACCCCAACGGCGGCATCCCGCTGGAGGAGGTGGAACCGGTGGAGTCCATCGTCAAGCGGTTCAAGGCTGCTGCCATGAGCTACGGTGCCCTGAGCAGCGAAGCCCATGAGACCATTGCCATCGCCCTGAACCGTCTGGGCGGCCGGAGCAACACCGGCGAGGGCGGCGAGCCGGAAAAGCGCTACCACAGCGAGAGCAATTCCAAGATCAAGCAGGTGGCTTCCGCCCGTTTCGGCGTCACCAGCAAGTATCTGGTCTCCGCGGAAGAGATCCAGATCAAGCTGGCACAGGGCGCAAAGCCCGGCGAGGGCGGCAACCTGCCCGGTGCCAAGGTGTACCCCTGGATCGCCAAGACCCGCCACAGCACCACCGGCGTGGGCCTCATCTCTCCCCCGCCCCACCACGACATCTACTCCATCGAGGATCTGGCCGAACTCATCTATGACCTGAAGAACGCCAACCGTCACGCCAATATCAACGTCAAGCTGGTCAGCGAGGCAGGTGTTGGCACCATTGCCGCCGGCGTCGCCAAGGGCGGCGCACAGGTCATTCTGGTCTCCGGCTACGACGGCGGCACCGGCGCGGCCCCCCGTACCTCCATCAAGAACGCGGGCCTGCCCTGGGAGCTGGGCATCGCCGAGACCCACCAGACCCTGATTATGAACGGTCTGCGCACCCGCGTCCGCATTGAGAGCGATTCCAAGCTGCTCTCCGGCCGTGATGTGGCCATCAGCTGTATGCTGGGCGCTGAGGAATTCGGCTTTGGCACCTCCCTGCTGATGTGCGAGGGCTGCGTGATGATGCGTGTCTGCAATCTGGACACCTGCCCCATGGGCATCTGCACCCAGAATCCCGAGCTGCGCAAGCACTTTAAAGGCAAGCCGGAGTATATCATCAACTACCTGACCTTTGTGGCGCAGGAGCTGCGGGAGTACATGGCCAAGCTGGGCGTCCGCACCATCGACGAGCTGGTGGGCCGCACCGATCTGCTCCATGTCAAGCCCAGCGCACCGGGCAGCCGTGCCGCCAAGATAAACCTGGACTGCATCCTGCACAACCCGGCCATCGTCAACAGCAACGTCCACTTTGTCAAGGAGGACACCTACGACTTCCATCTGGAAGATACCCTTGACATGAAAGTGCTGATGAAGAAGTTCAAGCTGAACAGCAAGAACCCCCAGAGCGTGGCCCTCAATGTCAGCAACACCGACCGCGCTTTTGGTGCCATCTTTGGCAGCGAGATCACCCGCAAATACGGCAGCGACCTGCCGGACGATGTGTACACCGTCCGCTGCAACGGAGCCGGCGGCCAGAGCTTTGGCGCGTTCATTCCCAAGGGCCTGACCTTGCGGCTGACCGGCGACTGCAACGACTACATGGGCAAAGGCCTTTCCGGCGGCAAGATCATTGTCCGCCCGCCGGAAAACGTGACCTACAAGCCCGAGGAGAATATCATCACCGGCAACGTGGCCCTCTACGGTGCCACCTCCGGTAAGGTGTTCGTCTCCGGTGTGGCCGGTGAGCGCTTCTGCGTCCGCAACTCGGGTGCTACCGCCGTTGTGGAGGGCGTGGGCGACCACGGCTGTGAGTACATGACCGGCGGCACCGTGGTGGTGCTGGGCCAGACCGGCAAAAACTTTGCAGCCGGCATGACCGGCGGCATCGCCTATGTGCTGGATGAGAACTGGGATTTCTACCAGCGGGTCAACAAGGAGACCGTCAGCCTGGAGCCTGTGGAGCACAAGTACGATGTGGCCACCCTGAAAGAGCTGATCCGGGAGCACGTGGAAGAGACCGGCTCCCCCCGCGGCAAAGAGATCCTGGACAACTTCAGCGAGTTCCTGCCCAAGTTCAAGAAAGTTCTCCCCTACGATTATGACCGGATGCTCCGGGTGATCGCCTCGATGGAAGAGCGCGGTCTGGACGGAGACCAGGCACAGATCGAAGCATTCTATGCCGTGCAGAAGAAGTAAGGAGGGGAAACCATATGGGCAAGATCACAGGATTTATGGATTACAAGCGCAAGACCAGTGCGGACATCCCGCCGCTGGAGCGCATGGAAAACTTTAACGAATTTCACATCTGGCTCTCCCGGGAGGAGCAACAGACCCAGGCTGCTCGCTGCATGGACTGCGGCGTGCCGTTCTGCCAGGCGGGTATGATGATCGGCGGCATGGCCTCCGGCTGCCCGCTGAACAACCTGATCCCGGAGTGGAACGACCTGGTTTATCAGGGCAAGTGGGAGATGGCGCTCCACCGCCTGAAAGCCACCAACCGTTTCCCGGAGTTCACCAGCCGGGTCTGCCCCGCCCTGTGCGAGGCGGCCTGCACCTGCGGCGATGTGACCGGCAGCAGCGTTACCGTCCGGGAAAACGAGCACGCCATTGTGGAAACGGCTTACGCCAAGGGCTGGATGAAAGTCACCCCGCCCCCGGCCCGCACGGGCAAGAGCGTGGCGGTCATCGGCAGCGGCCCCTCCGGCCTCTCGGTGGCCGAGTACCTGAACATCCGAGGCCACGCCGTGACCGTGTTTGAGCGGGCTGACCGCATTGGCGGCCTGCTGATGTACGGCATCCCCAATATGAAGCTGGAAAAGAACGTCATCGAGCGCCGCCTGAAGATCATGCAGGCGGAGGGCATTGAGTTCCGCACCAATATGGATGTGGGCGGGGCGGTCTCGGCGGAAGAGATTTTGAACAGCTATGACGCGGTCGTCCTCTGCTGCGGTGCCAAAAAGGCCCGCGACCTGAATGTCCCAGGCCGGGACGCCAATGGTGTCCACTTTGCGGTGGACTACCTCACCAGCGTGACCAAGAGCCTGCTGGATTCCGACTTTGCAGACGGCAGGGCCATCAACGCGGCGGGCAAGAACATCCTCGTCATCGGCGGCGGCGACACCGGCAACGACTGCCAGGGCACGGCCCTGCGGCAGGGCTGCACCGACCTGATGGCACTGGAAATGATGCCTCAGCCCCCCAAAAAGCGTGCCGCCAACAACCCCTGGCCGGAGTGGCCCAAGGTGCTCAAGGTAGACTACGGCCAGACCGAGTGCATCGCAAAGTTCGGCAAGGACCCCCGCGTCTACCAGACCACGGTCAAAGAATTCCTGAAAGATGAAGCGGGCAACCTGACCGGTGCCGTCATTGCGTATCTCAAGCCGGAGAAAGACCCCGAGACCGGCCGCACCAGCATGGTTCCCACCGGCGAGACCTTTCTTTACGACTGCCAGCTGGCCTTTATTGCAGCGGGTTTTGTGGGCTGCGAGAGCTATGTGGCCGATGCCTTTGGCGTCAGCCTGACGAATCGCGGCTGCGTGGACACCGACCACTTCAAGACCAATGTGGACAAAGTATTTGCCTGCGGCGATATGCGCCGGGGCCAGAGCCTCGTCGTCTGGGGCCTGCGGGAGGGCCGTGACTGCGCGGCCGAGGTAGACCGCTACCTGATGGGCTACACCAACCTGTAACCCCCTCCCCCTATTTTTCAAGCCATTCTCTTTCCTATCCTAAACAAGCAGCAGCGGGAACCTCGCATGGGGTTCCCGCTGCTGCTTTTCTGTTTTTATGGGCACATTTTCACAAAGTTTTCACATTTACAGCTTAATTCCTACTTGTCTTATAGGACAAACTGTGCTAGAATCATCTTGCGAGGAGAGATACCCCCATGGGGTAATTCTTCAAACCAGAAAGGAGCGAGATACGATGTCGGAACCATCGGAACACATGGAGCATGCTTTCCCCGCCTGCCCGCACTGTGCGGCAGCGGCTGAGGCTGCCACACCGGAACCTGCGGAAATGGCGGCAGAAACGGAAGCCGCTCCCCATGCCTGCTGCTGCCGCCACAAAGTGCGCACGCCGGAGGAGCACAAAGCCCTGCTCAACCGCCTGAGCCGCATTGAGGGGCAGATCAGAGGCATCCGGGGCATGGTGGAGAAAGACGTCTACTGTGCCGACATTCTGGTGCAGGTGGCAGCGGCCAACTCGGCGCTGAACAGCTTCACCCGCGAGCTTCTGGGCCAGCACATCCGCACCTGCGTGGCGGATGACCTGCGGGCCGGGCAGGACGAGAAGCTGGATGAACTGCTCAAGCTGCTGCCCAAGCTGATGAAATAAGCCCCGCCGGGGCATCCTAGTTCCAAGCGACAGGAGGAACCAACACAATGGAACAGTATAACGTTACGGGCATGAGCTGCGCGGCCTGCTCTGCCCGGGTGGAAAAGGCCGTAAAGAAAGTGCCGGGCGTGACCAGCTGCTCGGTGAGCCTGCTGACCAACTCCATGGGCGTGGAGGGCACGGCCAGCGAGGCGGCCATCCTCAAAGCCGTGCAGGACGCCGGTTACGGTGCCAGCCTCAAGGGTGCGGCCAGCAACGCTGCCCACAGCACCAGCGCCGATCTGGACGCCCTGGCCGACCATGAGACGCCCAAGCTCAAGCGGCGGCTCATCGCCTCGCTGGGCTTTCTGCTGGTGCTGATGTACTTCTCCATGGGACACATGATGTGGGGCTGGCCCCTCCCCCACTGGTTTGACGGCAACCACATTGCCATGGGCCTCGTCCAGCTGCTGCTGGCCGGCATCGTCATGGTCATCAACCAGAAGTTCTTCCTCACCGGCTTCAAGGGCCTCCTCCACGGCGCGCCCAACATGGACACGCTGGTGGCCCTGGGCTCCATGGCCAGCTTTGTGTGGAGCACTTACGCCCTCTTTGCCATGACCCGTGCTCAGGTCGATGGCAATCACGAACTCGTCATGCACTATATGATGGAGTTCTACTTTGAATCCGCCGCCATGATCCTGACCCTCATCACCGTGGGCAAGATGCTGGAAGCCCGCTCCAAGGGCAAGACCACTGATGCCCTCAAGAGCCTGATGAAGCTGGCTCCTAAGACTGCCACCCTGCTGCGGAACGGTGCGGAAGTGGTCGTCCCTGTTGAGCAGGTGCAGAAAGGCGATGTCTTCGTCGTCCGCCCCGGTGAGAACATCCCCGTGGACGGCATCGTGCTGGAGGGCTCCAGCGCCGTCAACGAGAGTGCCCTGACCGGCGAGAGCATCCCGGTGGACAAGGCCGAGGGCGATAAGGTCAGCGCCGCCACCACCAATCAGTCGGGCTTCCTGCAGTGCCAGGCCACCCGCGTGGGCGAGGACACCACCCTGGCCCAGATCATCAAGATGGTCAGCGACGCTGCCGCCACCAAAGCCCCCATCGCCAAGATCGCCGATACCGTTTCCGGCTTCTTTGTGCCCGCCGTCATCTCCATCGCCGTGCTCACCACCATCGTCTGGCTGCTGCTGGGCCATGAGCTGGGCTATGCACTGGCCCGCGGCATTTCCGTCCTGGTCATCAGCTGCCCCTGCGCGCTGGGTCTTGCCACCCCGGTGGCCATCATGGTGGGCAATGGCCTGGGTGCCAAGAACGGCATCCTCTTCAAAACGGCCGCTTCGCTGGAAGCGGCTGGCCGTACCCAGATCGTGGCGCTGGATAAGACTGGCACCATCACCAGCGGTGAGCCCAAGGTCACCGACATCCTCCCCGCGGAGGGCGTGACCGAGAGCGAGCTGCTGACCCTGGCTGCCTCGCTGGAGCAGAAGAGCGAGCACCCGCTGGCCAAGGCCGTGCTGGCCTATGCCGAGACCGAGACCATCGCATGCCCCGACGTCACCGACTTTACTGCCCTGCCCGGCAACGGCCTTTCCGCCAAACTGGACGGCATGGAGATCTTTGGCGGCAACGCCAGCTTCATTGCCACCAAGGTGGAGGTGCCCGAGGCGTTGCAGAATGACGCCGCCGCCCTTTCCGCACAGGGCAAAACGCCCCTCTTCTTTGGCGGGGCGGGCAGGCTGATGGGCGTCATCGCCGTGGCCGACACCATCAAAGAGGACAGCCCCCGGGCCATCCAGGAGCTGCAGAACATGGGCATCCGGGTGGTGATGCTGACGGGCGACAACCAGCGCACCGCCGATGCCATTGGCAGGCAGGCAGGCGTGGATGAAGTGATCGCAGGGGTCCTGCCCGACGGCAAGGAAGCCGTCATCCGCAGGCTGCAGGAGTCCGGCAAGGTAGCCATGGTGGGCGACGGCATCAACGACGCCCCGGCCCTGACCCGTGCCGACACCGGCATCGCCATTGGCGCGGGCACCGACGTGGCCATTGACGCCGCCGACGTGGTGCTGATGAACTCCAAGCTCTCGGACGTGCCCGCCGCCATCCTTCTGAGCCGCGCTACCCTGCGCAACATCCACGAAAACCTGTTCTGGGCGTTCATTTACAACATCATCGGCATCCCGCTGGCCGCCGGTGTCTTCATCCCGCTGGGCCTGACGCTCAACCCGATGTTTGGTGCCGCCGCCATGAGCCTTTCCAGCTTCTGCGTGGTCAGCAACGCCCTGCGGCTGAACCTGTTTGACGTCCACAGCACCAAGCACGACCGTAAGGTCAACCCCGTTTCGGCTCCCGCCGCCTCCTCCGCCCCCGTGGCTGAGGCTCCGGCTGAAGATAAAGAGAGTAATTTGAATCAGGAGGATCCCACCATGAAAAAGACTCTGCATGTTGAGGGTATGATGTGCGGCCACTGCGAGGCCCGCGTCAAGAAAGCACTGGAAGCCCTGCCCGAGGTCAGCGAGGCGGTCGTCAGCCACACTGCCGGTACCGCCATCGTCACCCTGTCCGCTGAGGTCGCCAACGAGGCCCTGAAAAAGGCCGTGGAAGACCAGGACTACCAAGTGACCGGCATCGAATAAGCCTGCCAAGACGCAAAAACACCGCTGAGGATAAAATCTCAGCGGTGTTTTTCATTTTATGACAGCGACGTTTGCAACGCCGTAGCGCTTCATCAGCGCAACGGCCTCTCTGCTGACCATTTCCCCGCTGACCACGATGGGGATGGCGGGCGGGCAGGAGACGGTGGGCATGGCGCAGACACGGCCCAGGGCTTCCTCTGCCGGGACGACCTCCTGCGGGGCAAAGATGGCCTCCCGGATGGTGCACCGGGGGTCCTTTTCCGCCAGTTCCCGGGCCAGGGCCGCAAAGTTCCCGGCAGTGTCTTCTTCCGCCGGGGCACTGCCCAGCGGGTGGGCCGTACAGCAGGCGGTGATAGCCTCCCGCAGGCGGTCATAATCCTGCGGCGGGTTCTCCGGCGTGAACATCAGCACGAGATAGCGCGGGTCGGCATACTCGCACTCGATGCCATGCTGACGCAGCACCTCGGCCAGTGCCTGACCGGAACAGCCCAGCGCGGCGGCATCCAGCGTCAGCTTGAGAGGCTCCCGGTCCGGGGGATTCCCGGGTAACGCCAGCGGGAGCACAGCCCCGTGGGCTGCAGCTGTCTCATTCAGGGCTTTGCGCAGGGCTTCCAGCGCTGCACAGCACCCGGCCAGCCGGGCCCGGTAATCCCCGGCCAGCACCGCGTTGCACTGGTCCAGCGACTGCAAAATGAGGTAAGACGGGCTGGTGGAGCCAAAGAGGTTGAGGGTATTGCGGACGGTTGCCTCGTCCTGCACGGGGGCATCCAGGCCCAGATGCAGGTAGGCCCCGCCCGTCAGGACTGGCAGAGTCTTGTGGCCGGAATCGCAGCACATGGCCGCCCCCAGTGCAATGGGGTGGCGGCTGCCGCCGGGCAGAAAGTGCAGGTACGCCCCGTGGGCGTTATCCACCAGCAGGGGCACGCCCCGCGCCTTGCAGACGGCTGCCAGTCCGGCGATATCCTGCACGCTGCCCAGATAATCCGGGCTGGTGACGTAGACGCCAAAGGGCCGTGTCCCCTGCCCTGCCTGCGTTTGCAGGGCCCTGCGCAGGGCCTCCGGTGTCACCGGGCAGCTGCACAGCGCCCCGGATGCTTCCGGGGCCGGCCAGAGCCACTGGATGTCGAAATCCAGCAGGGCGGCGGCATAGAGCAGGGCCTTGTGGGCGTTGCGGGCCGCCAGCAGCACCGGGCGCTTCCCTGTTTTGGGAGCCCCCCGCAGCGCCAGCGCCAGCATAGCCCGGATGCACTGGGACGAGCCCTCCGTGCTGTAATAAGTGCGCGCCGTGCCAAAGAGGGCCGTGGCGTTGGCTTCGCTCCGGGCAATGATGCCCTCGGCCTCATACAGCTCATCGGCACCCTTGATCTCGGTGATATCCCAGGCCTCACAGCCCAGGAACGGCTGACCTTTATGGCCGGGCATGTGCAGGCGGCTGGTGCCGGACTGCGCATACTGCCGCACAAAATCCACGATGGGGGTGGTCATGGAGCTCATTCGCAGGCTTCGCCGGTGGCGCAGGCATTGCACTGGCCGCCGATCTCAATGGGCACCTCGATGCCCTGAGCAGCCAGCTCCTGGTTTTCGGCCACCTTGATCATGATGGCGCACTCCATCCGCTTGCGGAACAGCTCACAGCCGTACTCATACACGCCCTTGATGCTGCCCGTGGCGTGGTAGCCGTTGGCCGCACAGCCGCCGGAGCAGTAGAGCTTGGCCCAGCAATCCTTGCACTCCTTGCGGGCATAGGCGTTGCAGTGCTTGAACTCATCCCGGATCTCGGTATTGGTGACACCTTTCCAGATATCGCCCATGAGGTACTTGGGGTCGCCGACGAACTGGTGGCAGGGGTACAGGTCGCCCCAGGGGGTAACGGCCATGTACTCGGTGCCGGAACCGCAGCCCGAAATGCGCTTGTAGATGCAGGGGCCGCCGGTCAGGTCGATCATGTAGTGGTAGAACGTGAAGCCGCGGCCCTCGCGGTCCCGCTTGATCATCTCTTTGGCCAGGATCTCATACTGCTCCTTGAGGATGGGCAGGTCCTCCGCGGTCAGGGCGCTGGGGTCGTCCGGCTTGCAGACCACGGGCTCCATGCTCAGCTCGGTAAAGCCGAGGTCGGCCATGTGGAAGATGTCGTTGGTAAAATCCGTGTTAAAGTGGGTGTAAGTGCCGCGCATGTAGTAGTTCTTATCACCGCGCTTCTTGACGAACTCCTGGAACTTGGGCACGATGGTATCATAGCTGCCGTGGCCCGCGTAATCCTTGCGGAAGCGGTCGTGGACTTCCTTGCGGCCGTCCAGGCTCAGAACGACATTGTGGCACTCCTTGTTGCAGAAATCGATGACATCGTCGTCGATGAGCATGCCGTTGGTGGTCATGGTGAAGCGGAAATTCTTGTTGTGGATCTTCTCCTGCTCACGGCAGTAGGCCACCAGCTTTTTGACCATATCGAAATTCATCAGCGGCTCACCGCCAAAGAAATCGACTTCGAGGTTGCGGCGGGTGCCGCTGTTCTCAATGAGGAAATCCATGGCGCGCTTGCCCACCTCAAAGCTCATGAGGGCACGCTCGCCCTCATAACGGCCCTGGGAAGCAAAGCAGTAGGAGCAGTTCAGGTTACAGGTGTGGGCCACATGCAGGCAGAGAGCTTTGACCACGGTGTTGCGGTTCTTAAAGTCAAATGCCATATCCTCGTAGACATCCGGGCTCCACAGCTTGCCCGCCTCTTTCAGGGCGCTGACATCCTCGATGCACTGGCGCAGGTCTTCCTCGGTGACGTCGGGCCGGTCGCCATATTTTTCCATCATGGCAGACACGATCTCGTCCGGGGTGTGGTCTGCATACAGGGCGATCACATCATACGCCACATCGTCCACCACATGTACGGAACCGCTGCAGGTATCCAGCACGATGTTATATCCATTCAATTGATACTGATGTACCATTTTTACCTCCATACCATAAAAAAATGCCGCCCGGCAAAGGCGGCATAAGGTTGCTGTTCTCGCACTGCTGGTTAGCCACGCCGCAGGAGGTCTTGCAAGCGGACTGGCAGGAAGTCTGGCACTCGCCGCAGCCGCCGGTCTTAACGCTCTTAGTCAGGTCACGAGTAGCGATAGTCTTAATACGTTCCATAATAGAAAACCTCTCTAGCTCCATAGTTTCGTGCACGGAACCACCCGCACACCATGTTATCTTTATGTATGATAACACGCACGGGGGCTGATGTCAAGATTTTTAGGGGGCTTTTATCACCATCACCGCTTGGGAAAGCTCCCCAAGCTTCTGTCACGCTTCACCTTGCAATCGAGCAGGCCATCCGGTGGTAAGTGTGCCGCACGCCCCGCACCGCGATGGAGTAGGCCATGATATTCTCCGGCAGGGCCATCCCGAAGTAACCGGTATCGCCCAGGTGGTGGATATCGGTGCCCGCCATCTTGCACATAAGGGCAATGCGCTTTATCGTGTCGGTGTCAGCGCCCTCCTGCGAGGTGCCGATGGAAGTAATGGTCAGTGCGCCGTGCTGGTGGGCGCATGTGATCAGGCGTTGGGCGTACTCCTGCGTGATGCCGGGCACAGTACCGGGGGCAGGCAGGAGGATGATGTCGGCTCCGGCCTCCACAAAGGAAGCAATGTCCTGCTCTGTCATAATGTTTTCCGCCGCCTCCGAAAGGATCCCCGCCGCGTGCATCTTGCCTGCCGCCAGGACGATGCTGTCCCCGACGGCTTCTTTGAAACGGTGGAGCGTCTGCTCAATGGCTGTGTTGGTGACACCGACGCCGGGGTTGCCCGTGAGCAGGACAAAATCAATGCCCAGCTTCTTGGCCCGCAGAGCGTTCTCCACCGTAGCACGACGCCCGGCGGACATGGCCCACATGGGATCCGTCTCGATCTCCGCGTCATCCGCCACGGGCTCCAGATTGATGCCGACGGGCCGCCCGGTGAGCTTTTTCAGCAGGCGGATGGTCTCCCCCGGTTCCACCGGCGGCAGACCGTGGATAACAGGCTGCTGCACATCAAACAGATTCAGCAGCAGGATATCCGCCCCCATGGAGGCCGCAAACTCCGCGTTGGTCACATTGCCCAGCAGCGGCTGCACCGAACCGATGGTCTCGCAGGCAATGACCCGGCCCTCGCTCTTCTGGATGGACTCCAGCAGGTCAGCCTTGGTGAACTGCGCAAAATCCGAAGCGCAGCAATCCAGCATTCGTTTTGCCATAGTGGGTTCTCCCTTTTTGTTTTTCTTTTATTATACGACAGGGCAGAGGGCTTTTACAAGACAAACAAAAAAACCACCCGATTATTACCGGATGGCCAGACTGGTTGGGGATGAGAGAATCGAACTCCCACAAGTAGAGTCAGAGTCTACCGCACTACCACTATGCAAATCCCCAATATTCTGTTTTGTTTTGCGGGGTGAGCCGCTCAACGTGTGCTATTATACGGAAAACGCGCGTCTTTGTCAAGCGGTTTTTTGAAAAAATTTGCACTTTTTGAAAAATCAACGCGGAGCCGTGCACAGTGCCCTGAAATGTCATCCTTTTTGTGCCCGCTGCATATACTGGAAACCAGCAGATGCAAAAACAAAAAGGAGGACATCCTATGGTACAAGCCGCACAAAAGCCGCAGACCCTGCTTTCCAGCCGCATCCCGCGGGACACGGAGCACGAGCGTTACCACCCGGAGCTGGAGGAGGAACTGAAAGAGTGCCTGTTCTGTCTGCGCCGCAACGAGATGATGTTTGATCTGGAAACGGACACAGACCTCATCGAGCAGCGCATCTACGAGCGGCAGGCCCTGCTGGCCCGCTACCGTTACTTACTTTCCCGCGCCCGGGAACTAGGGCTCCACACGATCTTGCAGAAGTATCAGCCACTGGGTTGATGTTCCTCATGGGAAATCAGCCTAAAATGACAGCAGCCCCCGACGGAACTCCCGCCGGGGGCTGTTTTTGTTTAAAGTAAGATGCAGATGAGGCCGGTGCAGCCCTCGTTGATGACCTGCTCCAACGTTTCCTGCATTTTGGTGCGGGCTTCCTGCGGCATGTGCAAGAGCTTGTTCTGCAGCCCGTCGTTGACCAGCTCGTGCAGACTTTTGCCAAAGATATTGGACTCCCACAGCTTGACGGGGTCGCTCTCAAAATCCTGCAAAAGGCTCTGGACTAAATCTTCGCTCTGCTTCTCGGTGCCCACGATGGGGCTGATCTCGGTATGGATGGTGGCTTTCATCATCTGGATGGAGGGGGCGCTGGCTTCCAGCCGGACGCCGTACCGCCCGCCCTGCTGGACGATCTCAGGCTGTTCCAGCGAGAGCTCGTCAATGGTGGGCATGACGATGCCATACCCGGTGGCCTCCACCTGCTCGAGGGCGGAACGAATTTTCTCGTACTCCCGGCTGGCCTTTGCCAGCGAGAGGATGCAGGGCATCAGCCCGGCCTCGTCGCCGATCTCCAGCCCGGTCTGCTCGCTGAGCACCTGATAGAAGACTTCCGGCTTCAGGATCACCGTCACCCGGACGATGCCGTCAGAGAGGTTCATCCCGCTGAGAGCGGTCTGCTGGACGGCGTCACAGGCCAGCGCGGCCCCGCCGGAGGCAGAGAGGTCTTTCATCCGGGTCACCTGCTCGGAAAAGGCCATGGCGGCAGAGTACACTTCCGTCTGGAGCCAGTGGCCTTTGTCCAGCATGGTCACCCAGCGGGGCAGCGCGAAATCCAGCTCCCGCACCGGGAACTCATACAGCACCTTTTGCAGGATGGTGTTCAGTGCGGCGGCATCCAGGTCCAGACAGCTGACGGCCAGCACGCCGCGGCCATAGCTCTGCTCCAACTCGGCCGCCAGGGCCCGGGTCTCCGGGGCGTCCGGGTGGGTGCTGTTGAGGAGGATGACAAAAGGCTTGCCCAGCGCTTCCAGCTCCTGCACCACCCGCTGCTCCGCCGGGAGGTAGCTTTCCCGGGGGATCTCGCTGATGGAGCCATCCGTCGTGACCACGATGCCGATGGTGGAGTGGTCGGTGATGACCTTGCGGGTACCCGTTTCTGCCGCCAGGTCAAAGGGGATCTCCTCCTCAAACCAGGGGCTCTTGACCATCCGGGGCTTGTCATCCTCCTCGTGGCCCATGGCCCCCTCCACCATGTAGCCCACACAGTCGATGAGGCGCACCCGGCACTCGCCCCCGCCCTCCAGTGCCAGCGGCACTGCCGCTTCCGGGATGAACTTGGGCTCGGTAGTCATGATGGTACGCCCCGCCGCCGACTGGGGCAGCTCATCCCGGGCGCGGAGGCGGGCGGCCTCCGGCCCCATGGCAGGCAGCACCAGCTGCTCCATAAACCGCTTGATGAATGTACTCTTCCCTGTCCGCACCGGCCCCACCACCCCGATGAGGATGTCGCCGCCCGTCCGTGCACCGATCTCCCGGCAGACCGCGTTCTGCTCCAGCATTTCCTGCTTTTCCAAAGTGCTCTCCCCTCTCGTCCTGTTTTAGCAAAGTTTATGCGGCTATCTTTCAAAAAATAA
>QWCE01005381.1_pt1 | contig 14144 bp, 11 predicted proteins | sample 1972531 | NCBI WGS metagenome assembly QWCE01 (sample SAMN09866716, study PRJNA288562) | Human gut metagenome isolate term4_stool, whole genome shotgun sequencing... | reverse complement strand
CTCCTTTGCAAGAGATTTGTAGGCTTCTGCCACCTTGCCCTTGGGGTCATAGGCAAAGATGCTTTTGCCTGCCGCACTGGTTTCAGCCGCACGAACGGAACGAGGAATGGTCTGCTCGAACACCTTCAGGTGCTTTCCGTATGCCTGCCGGATCAGATTGCTGATTTGTTTTCCGTAGTTGGTACGGCTGTCGGTCATGGTCAGCAGAATGCCCTCGATTTTCAGCTTCGGGTTGATCTGCCGCCGGACCTTTTGGACGGTCTGCAAAAGCTGTTCCAGACCTTTTGCGGAAAGATACTGCGCCTGCACCGGAATCAGGGCAGCGTCTGCCGCTGCCAGTGCGTTGATGGTCAGCATCCCCAGCGAGGGCATACAGTCCAGCAGGATATAATCGTACTCCCGTTTGGCACTGTCCAGCACCTGTTTCAGCATCTTTTCTCGGTTCATGCTGTTCACCAACGCCACTTCCAGCCCTGCCAGTTCGATGTTGGCAGGGATCAAGTCAACGCCCTCTGCGTGGTGCAGAATGCCCTCGCCGGGCGGAATGCTCTGGTCGTTCATGGCTTTTGCCATCAAGGTGGAAAGGGTGGTGGGCAGTTCGTCCGGCTGCTGCCAGCCCATGCTGATGGTAAGACTGCCCTGTGGGTCAGTGTCCACCAGCAGAACTTTCTTGCCCTCCATTGCCAGCCCGATACCCAGATTTTCACAGGTGGTGCTTTTTCCGACACCGCCTTTCTGGTTTGTGATTGCGATAACTGTTGCTTTCTTTGCGATAACATCACCCCGCTTTCCGGGAACCGTGCGCAAAGTCATGGTTCGTCTGGTTCTGATAGTGTAGATTCATGGTCGTGGGCGCATTGTAGAGCGAGGCAAGCAGATACTGCTTCATGTTCCGCACGGGGGTAGCATTTTCGGCAAGGCTGTTCAGCACAAAGCGGATATGGTCTGCATTCAGCTTTTTCAGCCGACTGCGTACCACCTCGGCAGGCTTATCATCTCCAGCGATTCGGAGCAGCCTGCGTTTGGTGGCACAGGTGTCCACCAGCAAATCTACTATCTGATAGATGGTATCTTCATCATCCGGGAAAAGCCGAAGCAGCAGTTTGACCTCCAACGCCTGATAAAAATAATCCTCAAGCTGTTCACGAATGTCTCCTGAGTGGATAGGATCAGGTTTATTCATCTCTGTATTATTCTTATCAGTCTTATTTGCTTGCGTTTTTGGCTGCTCCTGAACTGCGATTTGGGCAACGCCTGAATTGCTGTTTGCGCAATTCAGATTGTGCATTTTTGACAACCCTGTGGTGAAGTCTTTGACGTAGATTAGGCTGGGTCTGCCCAGACCTCGCCGCTTGCGTTCGATCAGGTCGATTTGTTCCAGCTCTCGGAACAGTTTGATCGCCTTGTGTTCGGCGCAGCAGAGCGATTCCTGCACTTCCCGGACAGTGTAGATGATATACACCCGCCCCTGCTTGTCCATCCAGCCGTTTTTGACCGACAGGCTCATGCGGTCGAGCAGGATGCCGTACAGCGTCCGGGCATCCGTAGAAAGCTGCCGAAAACGGCTGTCCTGAAACAATGCCTTTGGGATGCGGAAGTAGGAAAATAGTTCACCCGACTGCCCATAGAAGTAGTCGAGCGTCATTTGGTGTGCCATCGGATTTTCAACTGTATGGGTGTGTTCATGTGGAAAAACACCTCCTTTTTGTGATATGGAAAATTTTTGAAGTTCCATTTTTGAGAAAAAATGGATGGAAAATGGATGAAAAAATGCGTTGTAGTTTGTCCCGAAAACTGCAAAAGCAAAAATGTGTTATTTTCTAAAGATATTACGAAAAGGATAAAAAATCGAATGCTTGAAAAAATAAATAACGTAAATGTGCGTTTTCTTGTGCTCTCTGTTTATAAAGTGCAGAACAGGCTGCTATCAAGAACCCCCGCAAGTAATTGCGTGAGCGCTTGAAAAAGCACAAATAAAACAAACGAACCGCCCCGGTTTCCGTAACAGGAAGCCGGGGCGGTTTTTGTGTTGCAACGTACAGGAAAAGCAGAAAATATCTTTTACAGAAAGGACAAGCAAACTGTCCAACAGGATCGTTATAATAGACAGACAAAAGGGCATAAACGCCATCAAAGGAGAGTGCACAATGAAAAAAATATGGATGTTTCTGCTGGGCGCGGCATTTGCCGCCGAACTGTTTCTGCTTGTCTGCATGGCAAGCAGAAGTGCATCACCGCGTCAGGTAATGTACACTTTTAAGGATGATGTATGGGATGTGATCTATCGGCTGAACCGCAGATGGAATTTGTGAGAAAAGCACTTGGCTTTTTGGAGGATGGACAGACAAGCTGTCCATCTTTTTTTGTATACTGGGGTTGTGCAAAAGAGACAAAAATTTTGCAGCTGTTTCACAAAACAACAAAATTTCACACAAAGAATTGCGACTGTTGTTGCACTGTGTTACAATGAGCAGAGAAGGAGAATGAGCCGTGCGTAATAGTAGATTAGACCGTATACTCTATATCCAGCAGGTGCTGGTACAGGGCGGGGTGCTGAATAAACAGCAGACGGCTGACCGCTTCGGTGTCAGCGAGAAAACCATCCAGCGCGATCTTGATACCCTGCGCAGCTATTTTGCAGACAGCGAGCCGCGCCGGGAGATCTTATACAACTCCGCAAAGGGCGGCTATCTGCTGGATGACACGCTTTCCCGCTTCCTCACCAGCAGCGAGATTCTGGCGGTATGCAAGATTTTGTTGGAAAGCCGTTCCATGGTCAAGGAGGAAATGTTCCCCATTCTGGACAAGCTGGTGCAGGTGTGCACCCCGCTGGACCGGTTGAATCAGGTGAAAGACCTCATCAGCAACGAACGCTTCCATTACGTTGAGCCGCAGCACGGCCGGAAGTTCATTGAGAGCCTGTGGGAGATCGGCACGGCAGTAGAAAATCACAATGTTATGGAAATTACCTACTGCCGCACCCATGACGGCGAGACCCGTGTGCGCACTATTGAGCCGGTGGGCATCCTGTTCAGTGAGTATTATTTCTATCTGGCAGCGTTCATCGAGGGCATCGACAAGGATAAGCATTTCCAGAACCCGCAGGATAACTCCCCGACGATTTACCGCATCGACCGTATCCAGAACTATAAGACCCTCGACCGGCACTTTGCCCAGCGGTATACCGACCGCTTTCAGGAGGGCGAGATGCGCAAGCGCATCCAGTTTATGTACGGCGGCGAGTTGCAGACCATCCGGTTCGAGTATACCGGACCAAGTCTGGAATCCGTGCTTGACCGACTGCCCACTGCAAAGGTTTTGCAGGTGACGGAAAAGGGCTGGATCGTGGAAGCCGAGGTGTTTGGAACCGGTATCCAGATGTGGGTGAGAAGTCAGGGAGACTATATAAAAATTATAAATACATAGGGAGACTATCATTATGAGTGAAATTCAGGTGGAAGTACGTTTTACAGATAAACTGAAGTCTATCCGTGTGGGTGGGCAGGAGATGGAAATCCCGAATGCCATCAAGACAAAATCTGTTGAAGAATGGTTTAAACCGGCGGCTGGCCGTGTGAATTGGGACGGTCTGGGGGCTGAGATTAAGGCTATGGATTTCAACGATGAGAAAAATGCCGTGTACAGCTTTCAGTTCAATGGACCGGAGGACAAAAAGCGAGAATTTATGAATTGTGTGGAGTGCTTTTGTCTGGGGGAGGAAGCGCAGCAGGAAACGCAGGAGGAAACCGAGCAGGACTACCTGCAGGATGCCAGTGATTTTCAGCAGGTCGGCAATGCCGAGATGGCGTTTCAGAAGTACATGGTTGCGGCCAGAGATTACGGACACCCAGAGGCGCAGTTGGAAGTGGCACGGTGTTACCAGAACGGTGTTGGTGTAGCAAAGAATGCGGAAAATGCCGTTGTGTGGTATAAAAAAGCTGCCGAGCAGGGTAATGCGGAGGCGCAGTGCGCACTGGGCGAGTGCTATTATCAGGCGTTCGGTGTTGAAAAAAATGAAAAAGAGGCCCGCAGATGGTACGAAGCGGCGGCAACTCAGGGAAATGTGACGGCCCAGTATATGACCGGGCGGCTGTATGCGGAACTCTCGTACAATGAGGCGGCTGTAAAGTGGTACACCAAAGCGGCAGAGCAGGAATGCCCGGAAGCACAGTATGAGCTGGGTGTGTGCTATGAGACCGGCGACGGCGTCGGCAAGGACAAGGCAAAGGCTGTAGAGCTGTACCGCAAGGCCGCAGAGCAGGGTTATGCGGAGGCGCAGAACAAATTGGGTGTCTGCTACAGCAATGGTACCGGTGTTGCAAGAGACGATGCGCAGGCTGTGGGATGGTACCGCAAGGCTGCTGAAAACGGCAATGTAAAGGCACTGTATAATCTTGGTGAGCACTATTATTGTGGTTTAGATGAAAATAAAGCAGAAGCGGTAAAGTGGTATAAGAAAGCAGCAGAGCAGAATCATGCGTGGGCACAGTATATGCTTGGTGAGTGCTATTTTTACGGCCGTGGTTTAGATAAAAATGATGCAGAAGCGGTAAAATGGTATAAGAAAGCAGCAGAGCAGAATAATGCGTGGGCACAGCATATGCTTGGTGAGTGCTATTATTATGGTCGTGGTTTAGATAAAAATGATGCAGAAGCGGTAAAGTGGTATAAGAAAGCAGCAGAACAGAATTATGCGGGGGCACAATATAAGCTTGGTGAGTGCTATTATTATGGTCGTGGTTTAGATAAAAATGATGCAGAAGCGGTAAAATGGTATAAGAAAGCAGCAGAGCGGAATTATGCGTGGGCACAGTATATGCTTGGTGAGTGCTATTATTACGGCCGTGGTTTAGATGAAAATGAAGCAGAAGCGGTAAAATGGTTTAAGAAAGCAGCAGAGCAGGGGAATGCAGATGCGCAGTGTAAGCTGGGTCGCTGCTATTACTATGGTCGAGGGGTGACAGGAAACAAAGCAGAAGCGGTAAAATGGTTTAAGAAAGCAGCAGAGCAGGGAAATGCAGATGCGCAGAACAATTTAGGCGTTTGTTATCACAATGGAGAAGGCGTGGAAAAGAACAGCGCGAAAGCAGTTGAATGGTATCGTAAATCTGCGGAGAATGGTAATGCATCTGCACAGTACAATCTGGGGCTTTGTTATGAGTACGGAGATGGTGTGACGAAAGACCTTGGAAGAGCGGCAGAATGGTACCGCAAATCTGCAGAACAAGGCTATGCAGTTGCACAGTACAAGCTCGGTCGCTGTTACGATTATGGCGATGGCATAGAACATGACTGCCAAAAAGCAGTTGAGTGGTACCGAAAATCTGTAGAGCAGGGGTGTGCTATGGCGCAGTGTGACCTTGGCAACTGTTATAAGCACGGACGTGGCGTGGAAAAGAATCTCGAAAAAGCAGTGGAATGGTATCGTAAATCTGCGGAGCAGGGCTATGATCGAGGACAGTTCGCCCTGGCTGGCTGCTATGAATACGGAGAAGGTGTGCCGCAAGACAAAGAAAAAGCCCTGCAATGGTATAAAAAAGCGGCTGATCAGGGCTTTGGAGGCGCAGAGTGGGCCATTAAGAATATGCAAAGCAACGGTATAGGTCCGGCACTTGCATTCGGTGCGGCATTGGCTGTCGAAGGGGTATTAGAGAAACTAGAGCGACTCGGTGAAATCTTCAAAGGTTAATTAACGAAAAGGAGATAAAATGGAAAACGAGCTTGAAGTGCAGCAGGCGCAGCAGCTTTCCGCGCAGCGGTCGCTGAATGACCTGACGGACCAGCTGACCCTTGCAGACCATCTGGTGTATAAAAAATATCTGACGGAACTGCAGAACTATGGCATGGTGGAGCTTTCTCAGAAGATGCTGGAGGTGCAGGATCCCGCTCAGTGTATCCGAATGTTCCAGTTGCAGAAATTGACCCTGAAAAAGGGCGAGGATATGTTCCAGAAGCTTTCTACGGTGTACTATTCCAGCATGGCACAAGGCTGTAGTCTGGCGGTGATGATCGATGTGCCAGAAGGAAATGCCGGTGCCAATATCTATCTGGGCGTTCGCGAGGATCCCCTGAAACAGAGCATGAAGAGCCGCAAGCTGGAAATTTCCAGCAAGGCGTTGCAGAAAGTGCTGCTCTCCAACTTCCCCGGTTCCGATATAAAAGGCATTTCTCAGAAAGATGAAAAAGAACTGCTGGATGAAGCCTTTGGCGAAGCGCAGGAGGCGGTGGCCTCAGTGTCCTGTGTGGCAGCTCTGCGCGATAAGTCTAAAACGGAAGATAAAGCCTTTGTGCAGGGCATCGAGCGCTTTATGGACGCGATGGAAGGAGAAAAGTATACTGCGCTGTTTTTGGCAGAACCTGTTTCCAATGAAACGCAGGCGGCTATCCGCAGCGGGTATGAAAATCTGTACAGCACTCTTTCGCCCTTCCGCAAGAGTACATGGTCTTATACCGAGAACCAGAGTACTGCTGTGATGGAGAGCCTGTGCAGTGGAACTTCCCATACCATCAGCGATACCAGCAGCACGACTACAACGGACGGTACGAACCAGTCCTCTTCGGTGACGGACGGCACACAGAAAACGAAAGGGGTCAGCGGCGGTATCAACGGCGGTGTCGGCAGCAGCTTCGGCACCTCGGTCACAAAAATCTCGCCGGTGGCTGGCGGCATTGCAGGCATTCTGGGTCTGGGCGGCTTGGCAGCTTCGGCCCTGATTCCGGGCGCGGGGGCCGTCATCGGCCCGCTGCTTGGCACGGCGGGCAGGGCCATAGGAGGCATGACGCCAGCCAGAACGGCTTTCAACAGCATCGCCCGGAACATCGGAGGCTCACTGGGCGTAAACGCCTCGCGGGGTACCAGCCACTCCACCACCGAACAGACCGGCACTTCGCACAGCACCTCCGATGGAACGTCGCATGGAACATCGGACACCACCAGCCAGCAGGAGAGCCACGGCACAACGGACACCCGCGGCACGGGCCGTACTCAGCAGGTGGAACTGTGCAATAAATCGGTAGAGGAACTGCTGGAACGCATTGAAAACCAGCTCAAGCGTGTAAAGGAAAGTGAAGATTATGGCTGCTATAACTGTGCAGCGTATTTCCTTTCGTCTACTCAATCCACAGCACTTTTGGCGGCCAACACTTACCGCGCATTGATGGTAGGCGAGGGCTCCTCGGTGGAGAGCGGTGCCGTCAATGTGTGGAAGAACAATGAGGCAGAAGTGGCACAGCTGCGGGAATATCTCAAGCGGTTCATGCAACCGGTCTTTGCTCGCCCGCTATGGGAGAATGCGCCGGATAGTCTGCTTTATACACCTGCAACGCTGGTCAGCGGGCGGGAACTGCCAATGCACCTTGGCTTGCCCACCCGCTCAGTGCACGGCTTGCCGATTATTGAGCACGCGGAGTTTGGCCGCAATGTGCCGGATGAGGCGATGCCGGATGAGGACAAGATGAATCTGGGCAAGATTTACCACATGGGTAAAGAGGAAGCGGCAGGACTGCTCTTGAACCGGCAGGCGATGGCTTCCCATACGTTCATCACTGGCTCGACCGGCACAGGCAAATCCAATGCGGTCTACCATCTGCTGGATGAGATCACAAAGAACGGACAAACGACGTTTCTTGTGGTGGAACCGGCCAAGGGCGAATACAAGAACGTGTTCGGCAATTGTACAGATGTGCAGGTGTTTGGTACAAACCCCAGAGAAACGCCGCTGCTGCGCATGAACCCCTTTGCATTCCCTGAGAATATCCATATTCTGGAACATATTGACCGCCTGGTGGAGATATTCAACGCCTGCTGGCCGATGTATGCAGCCATGCCAGCGGTGCTGAAGGATGCTATTGAGCGCAGCTATCAGAAAGTAGGCTGGGATCTGCGCAATTCTGAGAGCGAGAAGGGAGTTTTCCCAACCTTCTTTGACCTGCTGGATATTCTGCCGGGCGTCATTGAAGAGTCGCATTATTCCAAGGATACCCAAAGCGATTATGTGGGCGCATTGTGCACCCGCGTAAAGTCGCTGACAAACGGTATTTATGGCAGTGTGCTTTGCGCAGAAGATGCGCTGACGGACGAAGCGCTGTTTGACCGCAATGTTATTGTGGATTTGAGCCGAGTGGGTTCTATGGAAACAAAATCGCTGCTGATGGGCATCTTGGTGATGAAGTTACAGGAATACCGGATGTGCAGCAGCGGGATGAACAGCAGGCTTCGCCATGTCACAGTGCTGGAAGAAGCGCACAACCTGTTGCGCAAGACCTCGGCAGAGCAATCACAGGAAGGTGCAAATTTGCAGGGCAAGTCGGTGGAAATGCTGGCAAATGCCATTGCGGAAATGCGTACTTATGGTGAGGGGTTTATCATTGCAGACCAGGCACCCGGACTGCTGGATATGTCGGTCATCCGCAACACGAACACAAAAATTATTCTGCGCCTGCCGGACGAAGAGGATCGCAAGCTGGTAGGTAAGTCTGCCGCTCTGAAGGAGGCACAGATCGACGAATTGTCCAAGCTGCCGCTGGGTGTGGCTGCCGTTTACCAGAACGAGTGGCCGGAGGCGGTGCTCTGCAAGATTGAGGCGTATCCCATGCCGGAAAATGCTGTTTACCACAAGCCTTCAAAAATGCCGCATGAAATCAACGCAGAGTTTGTATTCGGACAACTGGCAGTGGGCAAAGAGCTGGAACCGCTGAGCAGTTCGGAGATGGAGCAGCTGAAGCTCTGGCTGAAACGCCATGAGACTGTGCTGAAGCCGGAGGACAGCCGCTACCTGGAACGGGTCTTTGCAGGCGGCGAACTGGATGTGGCTAAGACTCGGAAAGCTGTGTTCGATTTCTTTGGTGGGATTAGCACGGTCGTTGATTACTGTGCCGCAGCCGAAAAATCGTTCACACCCCGTAAGGAATTTCTGGAACAGCTGCAGGGACAGTACGGCCTGAAAGCTGCTGCCGCAGACTGGGTGCTGAACAGCGTGATAAGCATGGGCATGAGCCTGAACCCGGATGCGGAGGCTGTAGAAGATTTGAGGACGAATTTTGAACAGCAGGGAGGTCGTGTGCTGTGAGGCGGGAAATCTCGGAAGTAAAGCCGGTAGAAACAAAAAGCCGGGAGAACTATCTGGATAGTTCTGTCAGAAAGGCATTCGAGCGTTTGCAGGAAGGAAAAACTGCAAGAGCAGAAAACAAACTCGATTCTTCGGTGAGAAAGTCGTTTGAAAAACTAGAATCTCATAGTACTTATGAGAAAAGACTACAGCAAAAAATGGAAAATCCGGAAAAAGATCTTCAAAAGCTTGTAGGAGAATATCTTAAAGATTTAAAGAGCAAATCAGAGTGTGCAGAAACAATTCCAGACAAACCTTTTGAAGTGTCAAATCTTGAAAAGAGAACACCAGAAGAAAACGCAAAAATGCGAGAGGAGTTCAATGACAATAAGACTCAGCTAAAGCGAGAATGGGAGAAAATAAACGGTCTGCAGTGGCCGAAGTATAAGAAAGATATATACTCTGCAAGTGGGAACTTGATTCGGAAAGCAGGAAGTGATTATGATGCCCACCATATTCAACCTTTGGGTATGGGAGGGAACAATGAAGCGCGCAATATTACCCCGTTGAACGCAGAAGTTCATTATGATAAACAAGGCATCCATGCACTGGGCAGTCCATATAGTAAATTGGATCAAGCGTTAGGAGGAACACAAATATGAATGTGGCAGAATATTTGAAATTGGTAGAAAATATGAAAATTGATTCAGATAAAGTTGAAACGGTGCAAAATGTTTATGAAGCAAAGCTTCCGGAATTGCTCCAAAAAATTGTATCAAATGCAGAAGAACCTGTTTTTCTGGATAATGATGTGAGAACTCTTACTTATAAAGAGATTCTAAATGCAGAACAGGACTTGCATGTTGATTTTAAATCCAACCGTATAATTCCGGTGGCGGATTGCGGAGATAACGACTTTGCGGTTTACTATTTAGATAAATGCAAATGGTCGAGATTTAACATTATCGATGAAACTGCATTCAAGGAGAGAACAACATTGGAAGATGTTTTGTAACGGATATAAAATTTATATTGAGATAGAATAAAAACTGTATCTAAAAGTCCACTGCACTTTCAGGTTATTACAATCTCGGTCGATTGCACATACAATACAAGTATCACTTCACAAAACGGAGGGTACTTGTACTATGGTGGACTACGCCGACATCGGAAAACGCATCCGTGCCTGCCGCCTTGCAAAGGGCATGACGCAGGAGCAGCTGGCCAATGAGGTCGGCGTGGTAGTCACGCATATCAGCCATATCGAAACAGGCAACTCCGTGCCCAGCCTGAAAACGCTGATCGACATCATCAACGCGCTGGACTGTTCCGCAGACGAGCTGCTGTGTATCGAGATTAAAAAAGCAAAGCCGGTGTTCGACAGCTGGATGACCGAACAGCTTGCAGATTGCTCTGCCGATGAGGCAAAGATCATCAAAGAAACGGTGGTCAGTCTGAAAAAATCGCTCCGAAAAGTGTACGGAAAGTCCTCTAAATACAGATATGACTAAAATTTCAAAAACTAAATGTCAGTTGATAGGTATTGAGTGTCTGAAAGAACACCAATAAACAGAATGAACCGCCTCGGTTTCCATAGTAGGAAGCCGGGGCGGTTTTTTATACAAAAAAGAGATCGTTTTTGTATAGCTTTGATGAATTGGCGCGGAGCCGTTGACAGCAGAAGGGCAGAAGCGTATCTTTGGAACAGAAGGCGGAACAGGGCCATAAATAGCAGTTTTCTTTACCTTGCAAGGACACTTTCGTTTTGATGAGGCACGACCCGGTGTGCCGCTTTTTTCATTTGCGGAGATAAAATATAAAAAGTACGGATTATAGTACACATTATCTGCTATGCTCGGTACACGGAAGACACACACCGGAAAAGGAGCAAAAATGCGCTGGACGTTGAATAAAACAAGGCTTTTGGCTGGTAAAACGGACCCGGAGAATACCAGCCTGTGGCTGCCGCTCTGGATGCACCTGTGGGATACGGCGGGCATCATGGAGCGGCTGGTCCGGCAGTGGCTCCCGGAAAGTGCAAAACGGGCCATGGGCTTTGAGCGCGAGGAAGCGTTGCTCGCGCATGCCCGGTTTCTGGGCGGGATCCATGATATAGGCAAGGCTACGGTAGCCTTTCAGGCAAATATCCTGTGCACCCTGCCGGAGGCACGGCAGCGGCTGGAAATGTTGACGCCGCTGGACTGTCCTGAACAGAACCGCCGGGAGTCGCCGCATGCCCGGGCGGGCGAGGCAATTCTGTTGTGGAATGATTGTCCCGGCGGGCTAGCCTCCATTGTGGGAGCGCATCACGGCAGGCCACAGAGCTGCGCGGCGGTCGATGACCAGTTGGAGTGCTGGGAGAGCAACTACTACCCCAAGGGACAGGAAAAGGTCTGGCAGGGCTTCTGGACAGAACTGCTCATGACTGTTTTGCAGGACTGCGGCTTTGATGATACGGCGGAACTGTACGACCTGGACCCGCAGGAGGAAGTGCTTCTGACCGGACTTCTGATCATGGCAGACTGGATCGCCAGCAATACGGAATACTTCCCCCTGATCCCGGTAGAGGAGCTGGGCAGCATGGAGGATTACCCGGCGCGGGTGGACAGGGCTTGGAAAAAGCTGGCCCTGCCCTTTCCGTGGGAGGCACAGCCGGGCATCGCAGACCCGCAGGAGTTTGCGGTGCGGTTCGGCTTTGCGCCCAATGCGGTGCAGAGGGACAGCCGGGCATCGCAGACCCGCAGGAGTTTGCGGTGCGGTTCGGCTTTGCGCCCAATGCGGTGCAGAGGGCTGTTCTGGAGGCTGTGGATACCGCAGCGGAACCGGGCATCCTGATCTTGGAAGCACAGATGGGCGTGGGCAAAACCGAGGCGGCGCTGGCCGCTGCGGAGATCATGGCCAGCCGGTTCGGGCTGGGCGGTGTCTTTTTCGGGCTGCCCACACAGGCCACGGCAAACGGCATCTTTCCCCGGCTGCTTGGCTGGGCAGACACGCAGTCTGAGGAGACGCTGCCGCAGGCTATAAAGCTGGCGCACGGCATGGCGGAACTGAATGAGTGCTATCTGCGGCTGCAGGGGCGCGGGGTGCAGCTGGAGGAGGACGCGCAGGAAGAGCATCAGGTGCAGGTACACCAGTGGTTTCGGGGAAACAAGCAGGCACTGCTGGCAAACTTCGTGATTGGCACAGTGGATCAGCTGCTGCTGGCGGCACTTGCCCAGAAGCACGTTATGCTGCGGCATCTGGGGCTTGCGGGCAAGGTGGTCATTATTGATGAGTGCCACGCCTACGATACCTACATGAACTGCTATCTGGACCGCGCACTGGAATGGCTGGGCTGGTACAAGGTGCCGGTCATTCTGCTGTCGGCCACCCTGCCCGCCCGGCGGCGCACAGAGCTGGTCGAGGCCTACCAGCAGAAAAAGGCCGCCCCGGACGCTCCGTGGGAAACCAGCTGCGGCTATCCGCTGCTGACATGGACGGATGGCGCAGAGGTAAAGCAGACGGCCATCTCATCGGCTGCACCCGGTCAAACGGTGCAGCTGACTACGCTCACAGAGCCGGAGCTGCCCGCGTTGCTGCGCCGGAAGCTGGCCGAGGGCGGCTGCGCAGGAGTGATCGTAAACACGGTCAAAAAAGCGCAGAAGATCGCGCAGTTGCTGCGGGAAAGCCTGCCGGACAAAGAGGTGCAGCTGTTCCATGCGCAGTTTCTGATGCCGGACCGCGCGGCGCGGGAAAACCAGCTGATGGCACGCATCGGCAAGGGCTCTGCACCGGAGTGCCGGAACGACCTGATCGTGGTGGGCACGCAGGTGATGGAGCAGTCGCTGGACATTGATCTGGACGTTCTTGTCACAGAGCTTTGCCCCATGGATCTGCTGCTGCAGCGCATTGGACGGCTGCACCGCCACCACCGCAGCCGCCCCGCTCCGTTGCAGCAGGCCTGCTGCGCGGTGCTGGACACCGGGGAAGATGCCTTTGACGCGGGCAGCGAGGCGGTATATGGACAGTGGCTGCTCTGGCGCACCCGGGAGGCACTGCCCCGGAGCATTCGGCTGCCGGAGGAGATCTCTCCGCTGGTGCAGCGGGTCTACGGATGGGAGCGGGAAGCCCCCGGCGGAGCACAGGGCGAGGAAATGCGCTCCATATATGAGCAGACACAGGAGAAAAAGAAAGCACGCGCCGAGGCGTACCTTGTGCCGCAGCCGGAAACGCACCGGCTGGCGCAGCTGAACACGCTGGACGACTGGATGCAGAACGAGGGCGCCCGCTCCGACCCGGCAGCCCGGGCGGCAGTGCGGGACGGCGACCCCTCGGTAGAGGTGCTGGTAATGCAGTGTCGGGCAGACGGCAGCATCCACTTTCTGCCGTGGCAGGAGGGTGGCAGTGCCGTAGCTGCCGACAGCCCGCCCCTGCCGGAAACGGCACTGAAGATCGCCCGGCAGAAGCTGCGGCTCCCGGCGGTGTTCGGCAAGGCGTGGAAGGTGGACGGGGTCATCCGGGAGTTGGAAGCGGACAACCGCAGCCGTCTTGCGGCGTGGCAGCTGTCGCCGCTGCTGCACGGAGAACTGATCCTGCTGCTGGATGAAAACCTGACTGCCCGACTTGTGGGCATGGAACTTTGTTATGACCGTGAAAACGGCCTGTATTACCAAAAGGAGGAGACGGATGAAGGAAATTGAATTCAACCTGCTGACCGAACCGTGGATACGGGTGCGGCTGCGGGACAACACGGTGCGGGAGGTGTCCCTGACCGAGGCGCTGGTGTCGGCGCAGGATTATGTGGACCTTGCGGGCGAGATGCCCACCCAGAACGCCGCCGTGCTGCGGCTGCTGCTGGCGGTGCTGTTCACCGTGTTCTCCCGGGTGGATGCAAAGGGAGAGTCCCGCCCACTGATGCAGAGCGATGATGCACTGGAGCGCTGGAGCGCACTGTGGCAGCTTGGGCATTTCCCGGCAGAGCCTGTCCGGGATTATCTGGAGCAGTGGAAGGACCGGTTTTGGCTGTTCCACCCGACACACCCCTTCTGGCAGGTGCCGCAGGCAAAGATCGGCACGGAATACGGCGCGGCCAAACTCAACGGTGAAATGTCGGAAAGC
>QWCE01005438.1_pt1 | contig 14147 bp, 17 predicted proteins | sample 1972531 | NCBI WGS metagenome assembly QWCE01 (sample SAMN09866716, study PRJNA288562) | Human gut metagenome isolate term4_stool, whole genome shotgun sequencing... | reverse complement strand
GATGCTCTTGGAGTTAGCCGTTCAAAGATACATTATCATTTAAGGCTTCTTGAAGACAATGGAATTGTAGAGGTTGTTCATACAGAGCTAATAAATGGAATAACGCAAAAATACTTTCTGCCAGTAGCAAAAGCTTTTATACCAAAGAGCGATATTTTTAATAAAAACTCAAATGAAAATATTTTTAGCTTTAAAATTAATAAAGAAAAATACCATGATTTTAGTGAGGAATTAGATGAACTCATTAAGAAATATAACACTGGAGAAGAAGATAAGGAAACGCTTCAAGTAGAAGTATATAAATTAGATTAGTTTAAGCCGGTAAGTGATATGCTTACCGGAAAAAAATAAGTAAACAGTAAAATAAAACTGAACGATAAATAAAAGGAGAATGTTAAAATGTTTAAAAAAGGTAAAGAAAAAAAGAAAATTATAAGAAGTAAAGATTTTTATATCTTATTATTAGCTAGACTCATAACCAACTTTGGAGACAGCTTGTATGCGATAGCATCTACACTTCTTGTTTACAAGATGAGCGGCTCAACGTTTTATTCTGGTCTAACACTATTTCTCACATCATCCACGGCTATAGTGCAGCTTTTATTAAGTCCAATACTTGACAGAATAAATATGAAGAAATTTTTAATTAATAGTCAAATTGTCCAAGCTGTCTTAATTCTAATAATACCACTATTACACTCATTAAATGCTCTTGAAGTATATCATATAATGATTATAATGCCAATTATATCACTGATAAATCAGCTAGTCTATCCTGGACAAATATCATTATTACCTAAGATACTCAGTGAAGACGAACTAGTTACAGCAAATTCTTTGATGACAATGGCATACCAAGGATCAAATGCAATCTTTGATACTTTAGCTGGAATTATGATTGCAGCATTTGGATTTATGGCAGCATTTTATATTGATTCCGTTACTTTTATGATTACTGCTATACTATTTACATTTTTATCTAGAAGTTTGAGTGAATATAATAAACATGAAAAGAAAGATGGAGAAAACTTTATTAAAAATCATTTTTCTGAATTAAAGGATGGCTTAGCACTATTTAAAGACTCAAGAATATATGCTTTAGTATTTGGTGTTGTCTTTATAAACTTTGCTGCAACAAGTATAAGCGCTGTACTGCCAGCTTTTGCAAGTGACGAGATTTTTTACTCACTTATGTTAGCAGCGATGGGTGCAGGTGTTTTAATAGGATCATTATTCTCGAGCTTTTCAATATTTAAAAAGTGCCCACTAGGTAAACTATATATTTATGGTATGCTAATTTTAAGTATATTTTGGTCAGGTGTTTCATATTTTTCTAATAATATGGCACTAGCTGTTATATTGTATGGGCTTGGATGGTTTGTTGTTGGAATTGTTAATGTATATGCTCAAACTATGGTGCAAATTTTAGTCCCAAGAGATAAATTAGGTAGTGCAATGGGAGCGATGGTTGGTATATCAACATTCATGGCACCTATTGGAGCACTTATGGGTGGAGCCTTAGGTGAATACTTAGGAAGTCCTATGACAATTTTATTAGCTAGTTTTATAATATTTGCAGTAGCTGTGTATTGGATCTTTAACAAGAGTATAAGACAATTACCCTCAGTTAATAATTTTCACGAAGTGTTTTAATGTTATGTGGTATAACACATGTTACAAAAACAAATAAAAAAAGAGAGGTATTCTGGTATAATAGGTTTGACAAATTATCGTGCCTATAAAAAATATTATAAATATACAAAATATAATTTAATGTTAAAAAATACTTGACAGTTGAATTAATTTATGCTATTTTATATTTAAAGATGGTAAGTATGATGTGAAAATGAAAGAGGTTCACATATTAAGAACACTAAAAGAGATTAATTTAGTAAGTAATCCTGCAAGATTGAAAATAATTATAATGCTTGGCATTACAGCAAAGACGGCACAAGATCTTTTAGATGCTTTAGGAGTTAGCGGCTTAAAAATACATTATCATTTAAGGCTTTTTGAAGAGAATGGAATTATTGAGTTTGTTTATACTGAGTTAATAAATGGAATAACGCAAAAATACTATAACTAACAGAAGAAATTAAAATTATGATAGGAGGTAATAAAATGGGATTGTTTAATTTATTTGGTGGAAAAAAAGCAGTTGAGTTAGATAATGTAAAAAGCAATGAAAACAAAAATCGCATGAGAGAAATTTTTGATAAGCAAGTAGATAATGGTTCGGAATATAAAATAGTTTATGCTTATTCAGAAGATATTAGTGGTGCGAATTTCGTAGTGCTTCGTACCGTTTCCTATAAATACAGAAGTTTTATACTTGGCTATAAGGAAGATGATTTAAGTTTAGTTTTTCTTGAAGTGAGTCCTGATTTAAATCAGGTTGGAGAAGCACTTTTGTATAAACCACAAGATGTAAAGAAAACCAATTTTACAAAGATGGTAGGTGCATATTATTTACAGTATGGAAGTTCGTTCAAGAAAGAATTTTTCAACTTTTTTGTTCCTGAGACTATTGACGATATAGTTAACCATGATTGGTATGATGAAGATACTTTTACTTACATTGACCAAAGAGAAGTACATGGCATCTGGGTGGATTTTTGGAATAAATTTTGTAAATAAACGATAATTTATTATGAAATTAAAACAAGCTTACACTGTTATATATATCAAGGATAAAAATACTAATAAATTTTTGTTCTTATACAGAAATAAAAAGGAAAATGATATTAATCACGGTAAGTACATCGGTGTAGGCGGAAAGATTGAGCTGGGAGAGTCGAAGGATGAGTGCATTGTGCGCGAGGTCTATGAGGAGACGAATCTCAAACTTAAGAGCTTTTACTATATGGGCGAGGTGCGCTACATTGACCTTGATGCTGACGCTTATGAAACGATGTATGTATACTACAGTGACGATTATACTGGAGCGATTAAAGAATGTTCTGAGGGCAGTCTTAAGTTTATGTGCGAGGATGAATTTTATCATAGCCCTCATTGGGAAGGGGATAAGATATTTCTTGACTACGCTCTAAAGAATAAACCTTTCAAAAGCGTGGACTATTATTACTTGAATGGTATAAATTTTAAAACTATATTAATGAATGGGGAAGTATAGTTTATCTTAGGGGGTAGAAACTTATCTTGATTTTGAAAATATTATTATTTATCTTAGGTACAGTCTTTTCTACATTCGGATATCTTATCTATTTTAGAAAGAAATATTCTTTGATAAATTCTTTTAACTTAGATGTTTTATATAGTTTTATATAAAAGAAGAGATGCGTCTTATGCTAAAAAACTAGGCCTAATAGAATTTGTTCTTGGTTTAGGCTTAATAGTACTCGCTATAATTTTAACAATTATTAGCTAGATTAAGAAAAAGAAGGGATAGACTTATTTGTCTATCCCTCTTCTATTAGCAAAATCTCATTCTATTTGGATCATCTCTTATGATGTCTTCCCAGAATCTATCTATCTTTATAGAATTTTTTTCTGCGAGCATCGCTATCTTTTCTCTATCTTTAGCTTCGTATATAATGCACAAACCACAGCAATGGTCTGCATTTCTCGGCGTTGGTGCTATGGTTACTTCAAAGCCATTATCTTTAAGTAGATAGTATAATTTTGTAGCCGAAGCTGAATCGCCTAAAAGAATGTAGTTTCTTAGCTCTTTCATTAAATTAGTCAAGCATTTCTAAGAAGGCGCCGATTCTTGTCTTTAATTGTTCTGCGTCTTCGTCTGTGTAGTCTGTTTCTATACCCATAACTGGTATACCTAGCTTGTTAAGTTCTTTTTCTACGAAGTAGCCTTCTGTGTCATATAGGTTACAGAACTTAAGGTTAAGGTCGATAACACCATCTGCCTTGTATTCTTTAGCAAGTCTTACTATATCGTCGATTCTTGCTGTATTTGGTGTGAAGCAAGCGCAGTTTATGCTGCCAAGGTATCTTTGTGCAAGATTGTGAACCATAGTATCCATATCTGCATTATCATCTTCTTCAACAAGTTTGTAGCTGTAACGAATTCCTGTACACATTTCTTCGCAGACAACAGCTGCTCCAAGTGATTCGATGATTTGGTGCATCTTCCAGTTTGGGATAGAAAGTGGAGTACCTGTAAGAAGTATTCTCTTTGCACCTGGTTTATAAACTGAAACTTTGTTCTTAACTCTTTCTTCAAGTTCGTCACAAAGCTTGTTAATCATTTCTGTAGTTCTTTCTGGATCGTCATAGAAAGCAACTTGTGTGATTACTAGAACATCTCTACCACTTATTGGAATTAGATCGTTCTTTCTAAATTCGTTAAGTCTCTTTAAAGCTCTTCTCTTGTTGTTAACAATATGTATAGCTTTTCGTAGTCCTTCTTCAGTAATTTCATTGCCTGTAAGCTCTTCGATTCTCTTCATGTAGCGTTTAATTTCAGCTTCCCATTTTTCGAAGTCTTCGTCTCTCTTCATTTGAGGTATGTCCATGATAAACATTGGAGCATCTTCAGCAAGTATTTCCCAAGCTTTTTTCTTGCCGTCGCAAGTAGTTTCACCAACGAATAGGTCAGCTATTCTGAAGAATGGGCAAGTTCTGTCAAATCTTGCTCCTAGTGAAGCTTTGATTAGTGGGCATGTTGCTGTAGGAAGCTTCTTTTCTCCGCCTGGTACCCAGAATTGAGATCCACTGCAAAGACCTGTAACTATTGCTCCAGCTGCTATAGGCACTTCGTCTGGTACGTGTATACAGAAAGTACCAACTACCTTGCCACCGTTCTTTTGGTGTTCGATTAATTCAGCTGGTCTAATACCGTGGATATCGCCAACTACCATGTTCCAGTAGTCCATACCCTTTGGTCTGTTTTCTTGGCTTAGGAATACGTCTCCAAAAGCTCCTGGTAAAACTTCACATAGCATATCGTGTTTTTCAACGTCCATGCCTAGATTAGTCCACATTTCATGATTCTTATCCATTTTTTCCTCCTTTTAATATGCAGCCCCTTGGAGCTAGGTCAATGTTTTTGTAGCTCTCAGATATAGGGCCTTTGAGTTCATCCAGAATTATTTCTGGACAGGCGACATTAATACATTTATTCATTTTAATATTAATGTTGTTTTGATTATCTTCTAAAACCCTTTCAAGAATTTTTACTCTTTTTTGAGGTTCAGCCACATAACGAATGTAGTATTTAACAATGTTGTACTCATATGGCTCAAGCTTTTTTTCTATTGTCAATAGTAGCTCATCGATTTTAGAAAATATTTTTTTCATTTGCTTGTATTTCTTCTCATCAAAATTAAAGCCGTAAACAGATTTTATTACGCCGTCAATATCAGTTCCTGAAATATCCCCACTATATTTATAGATATATCTGTCGCAACTTGCACTAAAGACTTCAGTGAATTTCTTACAAATATCCTCAATCAAAAAGATTTTGGAAGAATAGATTAGCGGGCACTTTTTTGTTGTCATGTAAATGGTAGTCGCACTAATCATATCGCAAGTATTATACTCACCATAAGCTAAAATCTCTGTGTCAGTCGATTCGATTGGGTAGGGAACAAGGCCGTAGCTCATTAAAAATGCTTCGTCGATGTCTTTAGCAAAGTAGCCGACGATGTTGTTTTCACTCATTTTAAATGTGACGGCATCGACATAAGCTTTACGCCTTAATTCTTTAAAGAATTCTACGTCTATCATTATTTTGCAAGTAGAGCAGCACCTATGGCTCCAGCAAATCTTGCATCTGGATGCGTTTTTACTGGCGCGCCAAGTTTTTCGCTTAAAAGTTCAACTGTAAATTCTGAGTCGCAGAAACCACCAGTTAAGAAGTAATTATCCGATGCATTTTTTCTTGTTGCTAGTGCAGCGACTTTCTTAACTATCGAGTCAACAACACCTCTTGCGATGTCTTCACGAGGAGTGCCTTTACCCATAAGTGAGATTACTTCTGATTCAGCAAATACTGTACATACAGATGATATGTTGACAGATTGGCCTCTCTTAGCATACTCGAACATCTCTTCTAATGAAAGTCCAAGCCTATTGGCCATAACTTCCAAGAACTTTCCAGTACCTGCAGAGCACTTGTCATTCATAATAAAGTCCATGACATTTGAGTTTTGCACAAGTATAACCTTAGTATCTTGTCCACCTATGTCAACAACAGTCATGTCTTCAGGATTTAAAAAGTGAGCGCCTTTAGCATGACAAGTGATTTCAGTAACGGTTTTATCCGCATAAGGCACACTGATTCTTCCGTAGCCAGTCGCGGTGATTTTCACATCATCGTCGCCGTAGCCTAGTGATTTGATCCAGCTTTTAATCTCTTCACCAGTTTCTTTACTGTTCCAGCCACTTGGCATGATTTTTTCGTGCAATACTTTTTCCTTGTTTTCATCTAGGATAACAGCCTTTGAAGCAGTTGATCCTATATCAATTCCTATGTAATGCATAATCCACCTCTCTTAAATTTTACCATAGTAATAGTATTAATTAAATTATATATCATAAAGAATTCACATTCAATAAGTATAAAATAATTTTATATACATAGACCTCATTATAAAAATATTTAATAGTAGCTAGACCATAATCATAGTTATATAAATAAATATTAATAACGATATCTTATAATAAATGCTGAAACTATAAAATTTTTTAATACATCGAAAAAAAGACTCTAATTGTGATATACTCATATAAAGGAGGGATATTATGAAGAAAAAACAAAATTTGACTATCTTCATAGGAGGCGCCATTATCGGTATAATTGGAGCTTTACTTATGCACTTTGGTAACCCAGCTAACATGGGTATCTGTGTTGCATGCTTTTTTAGAGACATAGCAGGCGCACTAGGACTACACTCTGCAGGAGTTGTTCAATATATAAGACCTGAAATCATCGGTTTTATTTTAGGTGCTTTTATCATTTCTATGGCTAAAGGCGAATTCAGAGCAAAGGGTGGATCAAACCCAGCACTTCGTTTCGTTTACGGCTTCGTGATGATGATAGGTGCTTTAGTATTCTTAGGCTGCCCACTTAGAATGCTTCTAAGAATCGGCGCTGGAGACATGAACGCTGTAGTAGGTTTACTAGGCTTTATCGCAGGTATTGGAGTAGGTATTGTATTTATTAAGAAAGGTTACTCTTTAGGTAGAAACCATGATCAATCAAAATTATCTGGACTTATTATGCCAATATTTGCAGTTGTATTACTTATCTTAGCACTAGCAAAACCAGCATTCATCCACTTCTCAACAGAAGGACCTGGATCAATGCATGCGCCATTCATAATTTCATTAGTAGCAGGTTTAATCGTAGGTGGCATTTTACAAAGAACAAGACTTTGTACAGCAGCAGGCTTTAGAGATGCAATACTAATCAAGGACTATCACTTCCTATATGGTATACTTGGTATAGTACTAGCAAACTTAGTTCTAAACCTTTGCTTAGGTCAATTTAAATTTGGCTTCGAAGCTCAACCAGTAGCTCACTCAGAACACTTATGGAACTTCTTATCCATGGGCTTAGTTGGTTTAACAGCTGTATTGCTTGGTGGATGCCCAATCAGACAAACAATACTTGCTTCACAAGGTGATACTGACGCATTCATGACTGTTATCGGTCTTATATGCGGAGCAGCTGCATCACACAACTTTGGCTTAGCTTCATCAGGCAAGGGAACAACTGCTAATGGTAGAGTTGCAGTTATCATCGGATTTGTATTTGTTATAATCGCAGCATACTTCATCATAGCTGAAAGAAAGAAAGGAGCTCACAATGGCAAATAATATTATTGATGCAAGAGGACTTTCTTGTCCAGAACCAGTTATTTTAGCTAAAAACGAAGCAGACAAAGGCACAAAGGACTTTACAGTTCTAGTCGACATAGAAGTTGCTAAAGAAAATGTTACGAGATATCTTGAAAATGCTGGCTACACTGTAGCAGTTAAAGAAGACGGAGGAGACTTTGAGCTTAAAGCAACAAAATAATGTTGTCATAGTAACATTCTATTCGATATCGTCGTGCCTTATGCTAAATAATAAACTCAAAGAGCTCGGCATCGAATCACTCATCATACCAACACCGAGAGATCTTTCTTCATCCTGTGGCAATAGTTTAGCCACTTCGATCAAGAACAGAGAAGTACTTGAAAAGGTCATCGATGACTTTGATTATGAGGTCGATAGAGTAGAGGATTATTATTTATACGAAAGCGATAAGTTAAAAGAAATATTATAATGGATTAACAGCTACATCATGTGGCTGTTTTCCTTTTAGATATTTTTGATTTTTTCTTATGAATGTGATATAATCTATTGTATATTATGAAAAATTTAGATTACGCGATTGATATCTTAAAAAGATTAGGAGCTTCCTCATACATTGTTGGAGGTGCTGTGAGGGACTATTTGCTATGCAAGGATGTCTACGACATAGACATTTGCACCGCGAAGAGACCTGATGAAGTTGTTAGTCTATTAAGTGACTATGAGCTTGATACTAAGTTTATGAAATATGGCTCTGTCAAGATTAAGGGCGAGAATGCAATCGAGATAACTACTTTTAGACGTGAGGATGACTACGCTGATGGCAGGCACCCGAGCACTTTGAGTTTTACGAGTGATGTTAAGGAAGACCTTATTAGGCGCGACTTCACCATAAACACCATGTTAATGGATGAGAGTAAAAATATTTATGATTTTCTGGACGCAAAAAAAGATCTTGATGCGAAAATCTTAAAAACGGTGATTGATCCGTATGAAAGTTTTGCCAAGGACTACTTAAGAATACTACGTTTGGTGCGTTTTGCAGCGAATCTTGGCTTTGAGATAGAAGAAGGGACTTTTAAGGCTGCGAAAAAATTTGCGCCTTATATAGAAACTCTTTCAAAGGACAAATTTCGTGAAGAATTCAACAAGATTTTGCTCCTTGACAATGTTCAATACGCTTTTACACTTATGCATGAGCTGGGCATTTTGAAAGCAGTCCTTCCTGAGATTGATAGACAGTTTGACTACGACCAGAACAATCCTTATCATAGCTATGATTTATTTACTCATACGATGAAGGCGGTTGAAGCGACTGAAAAAGATTTGCCAACGCGTCTTGCGGCTCTATTTCATGATGTGGCAAAGCCATTGACACGCTCTGAAGATGAGGCTGTGTCGCACTATTACGATCATGACAAGGTAGGCGCCGAGATGGCAGTAGATATTTTAAAGAGCTTTAATTATGACAAGAAGACCATAAATCTAGTTCATGATTTGATTTTAAAGCACATGAAGCAGGACCCGAACTTTGGGATCAAGGCTGTGAGAAGGCTTTATAATTATTATGGCAAGGAGAACATTTATCGCTACCTTGATTTAATTAGGGCAGATACTATTGCGACGAGACCTGGCCGCGAGCTTGATAATATCACAAAATTTGAGACTTACATAAAAGAGATTGAAAACAGTCTTGACAAAAGCGGCGAGCTTAAACTTGCTGTTAGCGGCGATGATTTGATTGCGATGGGCTATGCGCCAGGCAAAAAATTTGCGCACGCACTTGGAAAAATTAAAGAAATGGTGAGTTTGGGCGAGCTTGAGAACGACAGAGAAACTTTGCTCCCGCTTCTTAAGGAATATATGGAGGAAGAATAATGAAGAAATTATTTGGCACAGACGGCGTCAGGGGCGTCGCTGGCGAGTTTTTAACTAGTGAATTTTCATACAAATTAGGTAAATATATAGCAGATTACTTTATTGGAGGAGAGGGCAAAAAAGTTTTTATAGCAAGCGACACAAGAGAGTCAAAGGACATGATAAAGCTATCACTTGCAGCAGCCATCACATCTATGGGACTTGATGTATATGATTTAAACGTAACGTCGACGCCAGAAGCAAGCTACATAATTAGCAAGAATGATTCTTTATTTGGTATCGTTGTCTCAGCATCGCATAACCCTTATGAATACAACGGCATAAAGGTTTTTAACAAGGACGGCTACAAGCTTGCAGATGAAGTAGAAGAAGCGATTGAAACTAATATGCTAAATGACAAAGAGCTAAAAAAACCAGAGCGCTTTGGTAATTTCATCACTGATGAGATTGACAAAATTGAGTACGTAAGCTACTTACGCTCTCTTATGAAGGACTATAGCGGCCTTAAAATTGTTTGCGATATGTCTAATGGAGCAAATTACGTGACTGCGAAGGAAGTTTTAAACGCTTCAGGCGCTGAAATGATATACATTCATGACGAGCCAAATGGCAGAAACATCAATAAAAACTGCGGTTCAACTCATTTGGAATCACTTATAGAGACTGTTAAAGATAATAAGGCAGATATAGGCATTGCCTTCGACGGCGACGCAGATAGATTACAAGTGGTTGATAATGATGGCAAGATTATGGACGGAGACCATATATTGGCAGCGCTTGCGACATATTTGAAAAAGCATGATAAGCTTAAGAAGAATAAACTTGTTGCGACTATCATGTCAAACATTGGCCTAAAGAAGTACCTTGATACTATTGACGTAGAGCTTGATGTAACTAGCGTTGGCGATAGATATGTTCTAGCTGAATTAATTAAGGACGATTTATCACTTGGCGGCGAACAATCGGGTCATATAATACTAAAGGATTATCAAAACACTGGCGATGGCCTTTTAAGCGCGATATTTTTAATCAATGCTATGATTGAGCTTAAAAAGACAGCTGCTGAATTAAACGGACTTATGAAAACATATCCACAAGTGCTTTTAAACGCAAAAGTTACTAACGAGATAAAAAATAAAGTTTTAGAGATAGAAAGCGTTAAAAACGCTATAGATGATTTAACTAAGAATAACCCAGACATGAGGGTAGTCATCAGACCATCAGGCACTGAGCCGCTTCTAAGGGTCATGCTTGAAGGCGAAGACGAAGATGAATTAAAAAGATTAGCAAAAGATTTAGTTGATTTGATAGAAAGAGAGACGAAATAGTTTGAAGAGAGTTTTAATAGCTTTATCGGGCGGGGTAGACAGCTCCGTCAGCGCATACTTATTAAAAGAGGCTGGTTACGATGTAGTAGCCATAACATTTAACTTGTGCGACGATATTATTAAAGACAATTACACAAAGATGATAGAGGATGCTAAGAGAGTTTCTGACTACCTTGGCATAGAGCATCACGTAGTTGATTATAAAGAAGACTTCAAAGAGAAGGTGATTGAGCCATTTATCCGTGAGTACGAGCTTGGCCACACGCCAAACCCTTGTATCTTCTGCAATAAAAACATCAAGTTCAAGAGATTTCACGATGAGATGAAAAACTTCGATGCCGACTTTATTGCGACTGGTCACTACGTTGAAAAATACGAGACAAATGGCGTTCACTATCTTCAAAAATCTACAAATATCAGAAAAGATCAAAGCTATTTTCTATACAATATAAAGCAAGAGCAATTAAGAGACGCAATCGATGAAGACAAGGTATATACAGCAAAAGTTAGATATAGATCAAATGATGAAAAAGCAAAAGTAAAGAAGAATGACGACGGTACTTACACAGTTACTTTTGAAGAGCCGCAAAGAGCGATAACTCTTTCACAAAGCCTCGTTGTATATGACGGCCAAACTGTAGTAGGTGGCGGCGTTATAGTGGATTAATCATGTATTATGTAGATAAAATAATTAAGGGCTCATCGAGCGAAACAGCTCTTAGAGAATTTTTATTAGATAAAGAAGTTATCTATGAAGACGTTGATGCGAGCTACATTATAAGAGATGCGGGAGAAATAATCGCGACAGTATCAGTAAAGAAGAATTTAATTAAATTTTTTTACATCGATGATAAATATCAAGGCGAGGGACTTGCGATAGAGCTTATTAATAGTGTGCTTGAAGACATCATTGCCAAGGGATATAGAAGCTACTTTGTATTTACTAAGGCAAAGAATGAAAATATTTTCACTTCACTATCTATGGATACTATTGAAAAGACTGAAGATGTTGTTCTCTTAGAAGGCGGTTTATTCAAGTACAAGGACTGGATAGAGATTATAAAGAAAGATCTTGACAAAGACGAGTACAATGCCATAGTCATGAATGCAAATCCACTCACACTTGGTCATGAGTACCTAGTAGATAAAGCCTTGGAAAATGATAGAGACTTAATAATCTTCGTTTTGGAAGAGGATGCCTCATACTTTAGTACTAGGGATAGATACGAGATAGTTAAAAAGCATTATCAAGGCAATAAACGTGTGCACGTGTATAAATCAGGTCCCTACATCATATCTAGAGCGACCTTCCCAACATATTTTTTGAAGAAGGATACAGATAAGCTTAAGGTGTATACAGAGCTTGACGCAAAGATATTCGCAAGGCGCATTGCAAAGGATTTGAATATCAAAAAAAGGTACTTCGGCACAGAGCCTATTGATAAAGTGACAGAGAAGTATAATGAAATGATGAAGAAAATACTTTCTGAATATGGTATAGCGACTGAATTCTTGTAAAAAATATTTAAGCTCGGATGTTTATGAGCTTTTAGAAATAAAAAGGAGTGGTAACAATGATTAGTGTAAAAGAAGTTACTGACAAAAAAACTTTAAAGGAGTTTGCGTATTTTATCTATGATATATATGAAGGTGACAAGAACTTTGTTCCACCAATTAGAAAAGATTATTTAAAGTATTTACAAGGCGTGGACAACGACCTAAACAACGCAGGACCAAATACAAAGTTTATCTGCTACTATGGAGATAAAGTAGTTGGAAGACTTTTAGTCGGCATAAATGAAATCGTTAACGACTATCACGGTTTTAAAGAAGGTTACATCTCACAATTTGAGTGCGAAAACAATTACGAATATGCTGAGAAACTTCTTGATGCAGCAGTAGAATACCTTAGAGCGCATGGCATGAAGAAGGTGAAAGGACCAGTTTCACTGCCAGGCGGTGAGGACAACAGAGGCTTTATAGTCGATAACTTTGAAGATCAACCATACATAATGAACACTTACAACAAGAGTTACTACAACGATTTCTTCGTGAAATATGGCTTCGAAAAGTACTTTGACTGTTACGCTTATAAAGATAAAATTGAAGATACTAATATAGAAAGATTTGAAAAACTTGTTCCATATGCAATGAAGAAGTTCAATTTTAGAGTGGATAATATTGATTTCAGTAGACTTGACAGTGATGCGGCAGACATTATGCATGTAATTGAAAAAGCTATGCCTAAAGAATGGGACGACTTCGTTCCACTTGACGAAGAAGAGATCAGAAAGGTAGTTAAGCAGCTAAAACCATACGCCGATCCAGAGCTTATATTTATCGCAAGAGACAACGAAACAAACGAGCCTATCGGTTTTAACATAACTCTACCAGACTACAACCAAGCAATTAAGAAGATGAAGGGAAGACTACTTCCATTTGGCTTTATAAAGTTTTTGTATCACAAGAGAAAGATCGATAGAATTAGATTTTTTGTTTTATTCGTAGTGCCTGATTATCAAAAGAAGGGCGTTACAAGCGTTATGTACTTAAAGACATACATCAACGCTATCAAGAAAGGCTATACAGAGCTTGAAGGATCAACAATTTGGGAGTACAACAAAGATATGATGAACGACGTTGAAAGCTTTGGCGCAAAGATCAACATAACTTATAGAATTTATCAAATGGATATATAGTTTAGGGTGCCTTGCGCACCTTAAATTATTAACAAAGTTATATTTAGAGAGATTTTGGGTAAAAATTAATAGTACGGGGATGAATTTTGGTTTCGACGGGGATTTGGAATTTAGAATAGCGAGCCGGGTCGATGGATACGTCACATCTGTCAAAAAAATATAAACGCAGAAAACAATAATTTTGCATACGCTGCCTAGTTAGGCGGCTCTCAATATAGAGTTTTCTCGTTCGGCTTTATATTGGGTCAACTTAGACGAGAAAATCTTTTAGCCAAGCTTAAAAGCTAAAAGATTATTTCAAAGCTAGCTAAGACTTTATTTTGCTTTTTAAATTGGTCTTAGTGAAGTTTGATAAAAAGCTGCGCTCGGAGAAGTTCTTTAGGAAGGGTTTTCGGACAGGGGTTCGACTCCCCTCATCTCCACCACATTGCTTATAGACTTAGTCTATAGGCTTTTTTTATGCTT
>QWCE01004346.1_pt1 | contig 14154 bp, 15 predicted proteins | sample 1972531 | NCBI WGS metagenome assembly QWCE01 (sample SAMN09866716, study PRJNA288562) | Human gut metagenome isolate term4_stool, whole genome shotgun sequencing... | reverse complement strand
GAGGTTAATTTGCTCGGTCCAACAGTGTTGGACCCTACATCTGTAAGCCACACTTTAGTAATAATATCAAGTATGATATTTTTGAAAATTTCCATTTATGCTCAATAAAAGCTAAAAAAGAAATTTACCTTTACCCACAGACAAAATTGAAAAACACATAGACAAAAGGCAAAAGCCTCACCATTATTACGGTGAGGCTTTTTTAAGAAGACAATCAGAGATTATCTTTGAATTAAAAATCTACGAATTATAAATTTAAAAATTAAAAAATCTATATTGTTACAGGGTTACGATTTATGGTTTTAGCAACCACAGCCACCGTTACAACCACAGCCACAATCATTTGAGTTGCCACAATTGCCGTTACCACCACAGAAGCCACAGCAGATAATGATTAAAAGAATAATCCAGCAACAATTTCCATTGCCAAAGCAGTTACACATTTGGGTTTCCTCCTTTCCGTTTACATTATATATTATTAGGAAAGCAGAAAAATGTGTTTACTTTTAGGCAGAAATTTTTCTTAAATTCCTGCCATTTTATTTATTGAGTCAATGTAGTTCTTCACATCTTTGTTCATATTGGCAATCTGATTTTTTTCACGAACAATTGCCTTGGGCTTTTTGATTAAAGTATAAAAGCCTTTGTGAATGTAGCAAAAGGGAAGTAACCATTTGTGATTAACAAGCACCTTGTACCTTTCTTTCATAGCGTCATAACCGATAAACCATGCATCACAAAAATACTTGATTTTGTTGGTAAAGTAAAAACCCTTTTTCTTGGTGTCTTTAGGTGAAATCATTGACATTGCAAAGAATGTTTGTTCACCATGAGCACCACTGATATATACAAATCTTGAAAGTTCTGTTAATCTTTTATCTTGACTTTTATCTTCAAAAAACACCTGATAAAGTTCCTTTACCGTTTCGTTAAAGTCAAACAGTCCTAACTTTTTCAGTTCACTGTTTAGGTAGGTATTATCAAAGGTCATTTTCTCATTTATAAGGTACATATCAAGAAAATATCTAACACCTACCCCACCCTTAACAAAGTGCTTATACAGATGATAAAGTGTATAAATATAGAAATCTTCATTATTTAAAAGATAATGAAACTTTGAATTTTCCTTTAAATACGCCCTATGAAATGACTTGTTAAAATAATCATAAAAGTTAGAGTCCTTAGGAGCTAAGGAAGAATGTAGCTCAATATGTACTGAATTTTTCTCATAACTAATATGATAGTCATTGCCTTTATTGGGCTTTTCAAAAGTTTTGTAGCCTAGGCTTTCAAGGACTTTACAGGACTTTTCAAAGTCACTATCTTTAATAAGAATATCAATGTCACCACTACTACGGTAATTTTCTACAGGATATAGCTTTTTTATCAAAATTCCCTTAACCGGTAAGAAAGAAACTTCATTATCCTCAAAAGCAGAATAAACCATTGTGGAATAAATTTCTTGCTTAGCCTCAATAAAAGTAAGTTTGCTGTAAACATCCTTAAATTTTCTTAAAACTTCTTTTGGTACATTAAAATCTTTAATTGAAAGATACACCATATTGGCAACTTTATGATGCATACAAAAGTGAAAAAACTTGCTCCAATCAATTTGAAAATCAGGTTGGGCAGGTTTTTTGTTCTTTATAAGTGATTGTAAGATGTTTGATAAATAATTACCATACTGTAGATAAAAGTCCATACTATCCCTTACTTTAATTATTTTTCAGAAAACTTTTTGTTGTATTTATTAATTCTCACTAAGTTTACAATATTAGCAACCAGTACAATTAACATAACTGCAACCAGAAGAATTGGCATAATCAAAAAATTAATATTATGTACAATACAATACCAAAGTTCCACTGCAGAAGCAATCAGTGCTACTGCTGAAAAGAATACACCAATAATTGCTATAACCTTATTTTTCTTCATAAATGCCATCTCCTCTAACTTAAACAATAACATATTTTTAACATATTTGCAACAAGATAAATGTAGAAAAAACTCTTGCCTATTAAAAATAATAAGCAAGAGCCGTTGATTTTGGAGGTATAATAAATGGTAGTTTTAGTTGGTAAGCTTCTTTTCTTTTATTACTATTGATGGTGTTGATAGGGAATAATCCCTAGTACATAATATACCGTCAAAGTAATTTTGCCACCGTTTTATTTTACAACTACCTTACATCTTGCATATTTTTTGCTACCATCCTTTGCAGTAGCAGTAATATAACAAGTACCCTTTCTCTTAGCAGTAACTTTACCCTTAGAGTTTACAACTGCAACATTCTTATTATTTGTACTCCAAGTAACAGACTTATTATATGCATTTGTTGGTGTACAAGTAGCCTTTAGAGTTAGCTTTTTGCCTCTGTTAAGTGCAACTGACTTTTTGCTTAGTGCAACTTTAGTAACAGTCTGTTTCTTAACTGTCACCTTACAAGCAGTTGTTAGCTTAGTACCGTCATTTGTTGTAGCAGTAACAGTACAAGAACCCTTTCTCTTTGCTAAGATTTTACCTATTGCATTTACAGTTGCTACCAAAGTATTTGAGCTTTTCCACTTAACACTTTTATCATCAGCATTAGTAGGTGTACAGGTAGCCTTTAGAGTATAACTTGAACCGGGTTTTTCAAGTCTGACAATATTTTTACTTGACTTAACATCAATAACCATCTGCTGAACCTTTACCTTACATCTTGCAAGTTTTGTAGTATCAAATTTTGCTCTTGCAGTAATGTAACAAGTTCCTTGACCCTTTGCTACTACCTTACCGTTAGAATCAACAGTAGCTACATCTTTATTGCTACTACTCCACTTAACACCTTTTTCTTTATCTGTTGTATACACAGTAGCAGTTAGCTTTTTGCTGATTTCTTCATCGTAATACTTAAAAGTATAGTTAGTGTTGCTTAGTTTTACCGGTTGAGCATATGATGAAGTGATAGTTTTGCCAAACCAGAAGTTAAAGTCAAAAGTACCACAAGCACTGCTTACACCGTCAATAACACCACTACTTGTTGACTGCCACATCTGATAAGTACCTTTATAATCACATTGTGAGTTATACTGTGCAACCCACTTATACCACTTTGAATTATTAAATGCCTTATTAGTTAGGTAGTTATTCCACCAATTAAGGTTAGCATAGATGCCCACCTTATAACCTTTGGCAGTAATTGCATTACAGAATGTTTTAGCAATTGCACCTCTTGTAGCACTGTTAGTACCTTTTAACTGGCTATTGTCTTCCATATCAAAATAAACAGGAAAATCCAGCTTTAGACCATTTATTAAACGAAGTACATGGTTAGCCTCAGACTTAGCCATTGTTGTATTTACTGCATAGGAATAAATATACACACCAAAAGGAATTTTGTTGTCAATACAGCCCTGAACATTCTTCTTGAAGTATGTATCATCTTGATATGTATAGTTATCACCATAACCAACACGAATAATAGCATAGTCAACATCACTTTTAGCAACCTTTGCCCAGTTAATGTTACCGTTCCATTGTGACACATCAATACCTTTCATAGTAGCACCTTGAATAACCTGACCGTAGTTATTTACAAAGCCCTTTGAGGTTCTTTTCCAAGCCTTGCTGCTCTTAGATGCACCGACACTTTCAATACCCCTAATTGGCAAACCATTCTTGTAACGCCAAGAGTTTAGTGGTTCGGCAAATTCATTACTTTGCTGACCTAGTGTTGCACCACAAACTGTGGCAATGGTAGTAGCAAACAAAACTACTGTCATAATAACGCATAATAATTTTTTCATCAAAATCCTCCCTATAAATAAAAATCACTCTTATATATAATTATATCACATATAATAACAAAAGTGTAACAAAATTATTAATATTAATTAATAATCTACATATTATAGAAAATTTTGATTTTACAGATTTTGGACAAAAGGAAAAAGCCCTCTCACAAGATAAGAGGGTCTTCCCAGAAAAAAGAACATTATGAAATATAACAAAACAATACAAAAGATCGGAAAAAGCTTTTTGAAGTTTTTTGAGAGTTTTTGCTCTCTTAAGATGTTTATATTCTATCATTATTGCACAGACAATGCAAGGCTTTTTTTCTTCAATTATTACTTTTTATACAATTTTTTAATAATATATGAATATTATATTAATATCCTGTTCACAATTAAGCACATTGCACAAAACATTTTCATCATTATTCACTATAATGTTGTATTCCATTTGGCATATTACACAAAACATTAGTTATTTTCACTACAGTCTTACACTTGGAAACAATTTATTAATAATGTTAACTATTTATCAAGGTATTAATTAATCATTTTATATAAGCACAATTAAATATTATATTAGTCCAATAAAAAAACAATATCACTTTTTCTACTAAAAAAGTCCAACTATATAATCGGACTTTTCAAAATCAATCATCTTTTCTGCAAAGTAAAGAACAGTCTTGGCATTTTTAGAATTACTTTGCCGTATTTTTGTGTTGGTAATAGCTTTTCTAATTTTATCTGTAGCACAGATAAAATTCTGTTTTTTCATTATTTTCCAACATTTCAAGGTATGGTCTCAGTCCACTACCTTTGTACCATTCGATTACACCTTCCTGTGAATTAACAATATGATAGTAAGTAGTTTGCCAAATTTGAAATTTTAATCAATTGATTAGAATTCCGGTCATTCTTCATAATAACATCTCTAAGATTTTAACTTTATTTTCATTATAATATTAAAAAATATCCATAGCAAGTCAATTATTGAAACGCTATGGATATTAATAATTAATTTTTTGTCATATTAATTATTTAACTGTAACTGTACATTTTGCTACTAGCTTATTATTTTCAAGTGATGTTGCAGTAATAATACAATTACCTTTTTTCTTTCCTGTAACCTTGCCATTTTGAGAAACAGTTGCAATTTTAGAACTAGATGTTGCCCATTTAACTCTTTTATCTGATGCAAGAGCCGGTAGAACAGTAGCCTTTAATGTATAAGATTTATTTAAAGATAAATTGATTGATGTTTTGCTCAACTTTACATTTGAAGCCAGCACCCATAAATTAACTTCTTTTGTTTTTCTGCCGCTTTTTACATTTACAAAATCATTATTATGTTCTATATCACCTGTTGATTCTACGAAAGGAGATTGCCATTGATTTTCTACTAAATTTTTAACACCATATATTGGATAACCACCAATATTATCAATACTAATATTGTCAAATGTATTTGCAGCTATATAAACATCCTTATTTTTTGATAAAACAATTGAGTGACCTACAGTATTATTTATATTATTATGGTAAATCTTAATGGTATGACATCTACCACCTCTATTAGAATGATTACCTATTGCTCTCATTACATTACTAAATGTACAGCCTACAATAAAAACATTTTTACTTACCGTACCATCATTAGACATTTTTATTGTTGGTAAAGCAAATACTTGGTCATTGTCAGTTTCCTTATAATCGGGTTCAATCTGAATAATCTCTTTACTGAATAGGTTCTTACTAATTTCTTGTTCATCTTTGCTTCTATTATTGCCATATTTACCATTATCAATTTCATGATATTGTTTTAAATCTTTTCTGTTATATTTACCATATCCTGTGATTTTTCCGTTTTTATCTTTAATAGCATAATATAAACAATCTTTAAAGGTAGAATTTTCTATGACTACATTATTCATTCCGGTAATTTGAAATGCGTGACCATTATACAAAGAATTAGTAACTTCAATATTGCAGACAGTTAAATTTTCTGCATGGGCTGCATACATAAAACCATTTCCATAATATTTATTATTATTAGAACAATTCACACTCATATCTTTAATGATGATATTGCTTGAACCATCATATTCCTTAGTATCGGTGTTACTATTATCAAAATTAATAAATACCGGATTACTATTTGTCTTAACCAATGTACACTCGTTACCTTTAATAATTGTATTACCATAAACTCTAAATAGACCGTTAATATAATAGGTTGTTTTTGGTAAAATAATTTCTAATATACCGTTCTTTTCGGTAGTTCTATTCATTGCAAAAAGCTCCTGTAAGTAGTACTTGCCATACTTTTTATTATCTTTCATAAAACTCCAATTGCCATTTTGATCTTTAGTCTTAATATTCCAATAATATTTATCACCTTCTTTGCCAATCATCACATCTTTGGATGACACTTTACCGTTAACAGTTAGTGTTGCACTAATAATAACTTCATCTTTATTAGTCCAAATATGAGATGCACTACCATTATCAGGGCTAAGAGTTGTTTCTTTGTATTCCCCGTTTTCATCCGTAGTTGCACGAGTTAATCTTGGATAAATATCTTCACTTGTACTAGCTTTTTGACCCTCTGCATTAGCAGTAACAGGAACAACTACAAAAGCAGTCATTAACATTACAACTGCACAAATAAGTGCGATACATGATTTTGTTTTCTTCATAATATCAATTCCTTTCTTTTATAAGGCTTGTTTACAACCCTATATATAATACTTTTCTTTATAATTATACAACTTTTTAAATTCAAAAACAAGGATAAATTATACAATTATATAATTTATAGTCAAATAAAAATATTTTACTTAATTTATTTATCATTTCCAATAACTTATATAAAAAAACAAGTGACAGTACATACTGCCACTTGTATAAATTAATATTTTGGTGGTAAAAAGTCAGGTTTCAACGGTTGTGGGAATTCAGGTTTATCCTTAGTCATTTCTCTTGCTTTCAAGAAATCTGCAACCTGATAAAAGTCATTTACATCTCTATTCCATTGTTTTCTGACACTTTCAGAAACCTTTGATGGTTTAAAGCCTAAATCTTCTACCATATATTTTTCCATCAAACCGGTTACTTTTTTAGCACCACTATAGTTTAAATGATGTCCTGCATCTCTTGTATCGGTTTTCCAAGAAAAGTTAGGCAACCATTTATTTAAATTCATATCAAAGTCATAATACTTTATGTTATATTCCTTTGCTAGTTTAGCAACAAAGTTGTGCTTTATTTTGTTCCAAGCATTACCCTGAGGCATATTTAGAAGAACAACATTGCAATTATTTTTCTTACAAAGGTTATAAATTTTCTTAAAGTAAATCTTACCTTCATCAGCAAAACAAGCTCTGTCTTTGCTTTTCTTGCCATGTGTACCGTTGTATGAAACAGTTTTCATAGTAAGGTTATAACCTTTATAAATACTGCGAATTTTGTTTGGATGATTAGAAACAAAGTCACTAAAGGTTAAATTTTTCCATGATCTTTTGTACTTCATAATTGGGAAAATATTATCCAAAGTACCACCGATTTGGTCATTTATAAAACCTGCAATTTCCTTTGTATCATCAGTAAAATAGTCAAAGCCATCACTTTCGGTTTCCACCATAAACTGACTTTCAACAAATACTGTCTTAGGTGACTGAGTTTTGAAAGCTCTTTTTAGGTCAAAATAAGCCTCTTGTGGTTTCATAACTGCATAGCTTAGGTTGTATGTAGTAATCTTCTTATCCTTCCAAATCTGCATAGGATTTATTGAATGAAAGATTGATGAGTCACCAACAAACAAAGCATCAATAGAATTGTCCTCTTCAGCATCATAAGTCTGCCAAAATCCATTTCTAACAGGATACCTCTCTACATTTCTTACTGTTAATACATAAGAAAAATAATAAAGCAATCCAACAAATATTAGCATAAAGCAAATACTTCTAATAATTATACAACAATTTTTCTTCATAACCTATCTCCTAAAACTGTGCATAAATTGCTGCAGCTCCACCATATCCAATACCATAAGCACCAAGGATAATAGTTGAGAACAACAAGAAGTAATAAACAAGCCATCTGATAACAAAGTTATGTTCGATTAGCCACATACGAATATCAATGCCTTTTTCCTTAATAATGCCAACCAGTAACATAACCACAAACCCAACGGCTAATATAATACCGTCTTGGATTTTTATAATTGAACAAAAATCCATAAAGTTGATTGAAGTAAACATTTTGCCAAACAGTTTGCCAAATTCAACAAGTGTGCTACTTCTAAACAGTAGCATACCAACATTTACAATAACAACTGTTCTTGCAACCTGAAATACAGAGTAGCCTTTGCTTTCTTTATTAATATGTAGCTTCTTAGCCAGTTTATCTGTATAAGGTTCGGTAAATTTACCCAGCATCATCAGTACATAGTAGTAAAGTCCATAAACAATATATAGCCAACTTGCACCATGCCACAAGCCGTTACAGAACCATACAAAGAACAATGTATAGGCTATTGTGATAAAACCAACAATATGCTGACTTTTGATGTGTTTCTTTGTAAAGGTATTTACCTTCTTAAAGTGACCTGAAAGGCTGACAGGATAGAACACATATTCCTTTAGCCATGCACCAAGGGAAATGTGCCACCTTCTCCAAAATTCATCAATAGACTTTGAGAAGAATGGTTGCTTAAAGTTCTCTGCAACCTTAATGCCAAACATTTCAGACACACCACTGATAATATCAATACAACCTGAAAAGTCTGCATATAGCTGAAAAGTATACAGTACCATACCGATAAATACTGCTGTACCGGAATAGTTATCTATCTTTGCAAATGTTTTAGGTAGGAAAAATCCTATTCTGTCGGCAATTACAAGTTTCTTAAAGCAACCGTACATTACAAGAATAGCACCATGCCTTATCTTGTCATAATCAAACTTATGGGGTGTTCTAAACTGCTTGTCAAGGTCACCGTATCTGTCAAAAGGACCTTCTACAATATGTGGAAAATAACAAACAAACAGTAGCACCCTTAGTGGGTTAACTTCTGCTTTAATAGTACCTCTGTACACATCGGTAATGTAACTGACAGACATTAGTGTGTAGTAAGAAATACCAAGTGGCAACAAAATATTAAACTCAGGTAATAAATCTGTTGAAGTAAAGATACTTGCAATTCCGTTGACAATACCACCAAGGAAGTTACAGTACTTTGTTAAAACCAAAACTGCAATTACTACTACAACACAGATAATAAGAATTTTCTTCTGCTTTTTCTTTACTTGTTCTTTCAGTACTTTTCGTTCAGGCTTTGGAAGTTCTTTTTTCTTTTTAGCAAATTCATCTTTGTACTTTTGTATTCCCTTTGCACCAAAAAATATTACTGCCGTAGTGAATAGCATATATAAGGTTAGCAATGCACTTGAAGTAACAAAGAAAAGTAGTGATGCACTAAGCAACACTACCCATTGATACTTTTTAGGAATTAAGTAATATACAATGAAAGTTACACAAACAAATGCTAAAAAGACAAGTGATGTAATTTCCATATATTAGTCTTCATCCTCTAGTCTTTCCACCATTTTTACAATAGCATCAACTGTATTGAAGTTTTCAGGTACAAGGTCTGTTACCTGAATTTCAATGTCAAATTCATCATTAAGCTCACCAACAAGCATAACAATATCCATTGAGTCAAGTAGTCCGTCATCAACAATCGCAGTTGCATTCTTAAAATCTACATTTGGTTTTACTTTTGCTAAAATTTCTAGTACTGTTTCCATAATAATTCTCCTTAAAGTTCTTTATAATTTTTAGTAAGATAGTTTCTGTCAATTTTTCCGTTAGCATTTTTGGGAAGTTCCTTGACTCTGATAATTTTGTCAGGATACATATATGATGGAACTTTGTTTCTTACTGCATCCATAACCTTGTCACTATCTTTTGATTTTCCTTCATAAACAAGTGCCAAGCAATTGTCCTCTTTGTTAAAGATACAAGCACAACCCTTAACACCGTCAACACTGTTTGCACCTGCCTCAATTTCTCCAAGTTCGATTCTGTAACCACTTCTCTTAATCTGAAAATCTTTCCGAGAAATGTATATAATCTCACCCTTATCATTCATCTTAACAATATCACCGGTTTTGTATACTTTTTCAGGATAATACTTGTTAAGTGGATTTTGTACAAAAGCCTCAGCAGTCTTTTCCGGATTACCGTAGTAACCATCAGCCATAAAGGTTGTTCGAGCATAAAGCTCACCTTCTTCGTCAACACCGGCCTCTGTGCCATCTTCTTTAACGATAAACACCTGACAGTTATCACAATGAATACCGATAGGCAAACTTTCGTCATCGGCAAATTCCCTGTTCACTCTATAGAAAGTACAAATATCAGTTGTTTCTGTAGGACCAAATAGGTTTGCATATATAATATCATTATCAAGACTTTTTATCCAGTAGTTAAGTTGTTTTGTTGGCATAACCTCACCGGCAAAAAGTACAGTCCTTAAATATTCAGGTTTTGCAACATCAAACACCTTCCAGTTAGAAAGAATTGAAATTGCAGTTGGTACCCAATAAATTGTATTGACTTTCTTTTCATTTAAGTAATTCACAAGATTTAGTGGGAAAGAAAAATACTTCTTTGGAATAATGTTGTAAGTACAGCCACACTTAACTGTAGAATAAAAGTCGGTAACTGACATACTAAAGTATAGTGGTGTTTGGCTACCAAATGAAGTATTTTCATCAAACTTAAATTCTTCAGTTACCCAATTAATATAGCTAATCAAGGCTCTGTGGCTGATTACAGTTCCTTTAGGCATACCTGTTGAACCACTTGTAAATAGGATATAGGCAATATCCATATCAATCATATTACTTCTAACGCTATCAAGACCATCATTATCAACAGTAGTTTCAATAGCCTCTTCATAGACAACTATTGTTTCATTACTGCTAACCTCTTTAGCCAACTGTAAAGAAGAATTATCGGTTAAAATAATAGGTTCATCAAGTGAAGAAAGAATGTTTATAATTCTATCCTTAGGTGAATGAACATCCACAACAACATAAAAATTTCCGGCATAAAGTGTACCCAACATACTGTCAATACAGTTACAGTTTTTATCAATTAAAATAGCTACTGCTTTTCTGTTGCCATACTGTAAAAGTGAAGTACCGATTTTCTTTGACTTTTCCATAGTTTCTGAAAAAGTAGAACATCTGTTTTCATCAGTAAAGCCGACTTTATTAGGAAATTTTTCAACTGTATGTTCAAAAAATTCTAACACATTTTTCATTATGTTCCTCCATAAAATTTACAACATTCCACTTATATACCTCTCGTTACCTGAACCTATTTTATTTTAAAAAACAAAAAATGTCAATAAAACTGGTTAAAAAGTAACCTTATCTTACAATATTGTTATATTAGACTAAAAATCTCCGAAAATAATTTAAATAACTCTTATTATGTTATGTTTGTTTTTGCCATTATTGTTGCATTAGTTTTATATTTGTAGTATAATATTACTATAATTTATATTAAAAAATAATATAGAAAGGAGGTAAGAAAATGAAAAAAGTTGTTACTAAAGTACATATTAGTATTGTATTTTTACTAATAGCATGTTTTTTAAGTACTACAAACATTTCAGCAAAAAGCACACCAAAAATCAATCACAAAAGCTATAATATTACTATTAGTTCAACAGTAACACTAAAAATTTCTAATGCTAATACTAATGTTAAGTGGTCGTCAAACAGACCTAGTGTTGCTAAAATAATAAGTAAAAGTGGTTCTAAATCTTACAAAGCAAAGATTAAAGGCTTAAAAGCCGGTACTGCAAAAATCACTGCTAAGCTAGGAAATAAAAAATTAGTTTGTACCATCAAAGTAAAAGCTAAGAAAAAGAATACATCTGTAACTGTTTATGTTACTCCTACAGGTTATAAATACCATAGAACTAAAGGCTGTCCTACCTTGTCAAGGTCAAAGACTATATACTCATATAGCTTAAATAAAGCCATTTCAAGTGGTTATAAGCCATGTAAAAAATGTTATTAAATGATTAGCAAAAAGCTCCTTACACTTGTAGGGGCTTTTTTGCTATACATATATAAAACGATTTAAGTTGCAAAAAAGTTGCATTTATTTAAATTTTTTTCAAAAAAATTTTCCCTACCAAACTAAGTTAATAGTTAGTAGAGGATTTTTGTTTTTTAGATAGTTAATATCACTAAAAATTCTTTCTTTTTTTGTCATAAAGCACCTACTTTTATGGTATAAATTCACTTTTTATTCAACCATTATATTTTTCTGTTCATGCACAAAGCCCTTACAATTAGGATTTTCGCAATGAAAATAATTCACAAAATCTCTCTTTAAATAAGAAACATCTTAATAATATTTATGACAAGTATGACACAATATCTTTTCACCTTTTCTAAGTCTATCAATATCCCTTAATTCTGTCATAATAATACCTCTATAAAATTAATAATCAATCTTCAACATATGCCTACCGGTTTTCTTAAAATAATCTTCATCAGCTTTCTTAGCCTTAATCTTTATTTCTTCCGGTGCATCTTTCTTTATACTTCTAAAGCCATTCTTTGGTGGTGTCATCCATATATAAAACTTATCAAATTTTCCTGTCATAACATTACCTCAATTACAAAACCAAAATATTAGGTGTGAACCTTACAATACTTTTACAGTTTGGACAATAAAATTCTAATGATTTACTAATATCTTTAGTTGCAGAAATATAAAAATCCTTCTTACATTCTAGACAAATAATTTTATCACCACTTTGCAATTTTTCTATTAGTGATTTTTCATTGTTCATACAAATTAAATAACCTTTTTTGTTGTCTATAACTTTATTATTAATTGCCATTTTTATGAAAATAATAATCAAAAATCAATAATCAATCTTCAACATATGCCTACCGGTTAACTTATAATAATCTTCATCAGCCTTTTTAGCCTCAATCTTTATTTCTTTCGGTGCATCAGGCTCTATTCTACGGCTACAATTATGGTCAAGATATGACCATTTCAAAAATTTATTAAATTCTTCTGTCATATTAATATTCACCCTTTATGATTCAACAATTTCAAATAATTCAGGTAGATAAAGATAATCTTCACCACTGTCATCAATAATTCTATACCATTCTTTTTCAATAGAAATTACATCATATATAATATTATGAGTAAGCACTAAAAAGTCGGTTTCTCCTATATACTTAATCTTCAACAACAATAAATTCCTCTTTCGGATACAAATAATCCTCATCAGTTTCATCAATAACCCTATAAAAAGGTCCTTCTTCACCTAGACGCTCATATACCTTGCCGTTAATAAGTTCTAATGGGTGGCTAATCTCACCTATATATTTTACTTTCATATTATCATCACCCTTTAAATTCAGAATTCTATAATTACATTAAATACCTAATGTAGCAATAAAACATATCTAAAGCAAATGCTCAATATCAACTAATATTTTCTTAATTTCTTTAGCTAATTCTTTTTACTGTTTTTCTAAATAACCCGACCAATCAGGAGTAACAGCAAATAACTTACTGATAAGTTTCTTACCGTTTACATAATCATTTTTAGCACCAAGTTCAATATATTTTCCTAAATATTTCACCGTACATACAAACACCTTAACTATCGTTAAAAATAATGTAAAATCAGCTTATGTAAACATTAATAAAAATCAAATAAATATTATCTTACCTATATTTTATCATTCTAAAAAAATAACGCAATGCCAAAAATGGGACTTATCTCAGAAAATCAAAATTTTTAGCAACAAAAAATAAATTAAAATATATGAAATTAAGGTTCAAAGGTGTAGGGTTTTTCAGCAAAATTTATTATATGAAACTTTCGCAAAGTTCATATTATCAAATCAAACTTCACCTATAACTGGTTTACTTTGACAATCACTCAACAGATACCTTGAAACAAATTTTCTCTAATTAGAACTTCTCCTATGTAGATATTTGAAATTTGCACAGATAAAAAAACTTCTCTCGATGAGATATTCCCTTACTAAGGGAAATGTCCAGTAGGGATAAAAGGTTTGCCGTTTTCGCAGAAAAAGTATCACCGAATGGTAACAAAGGAGTGTTTAATATTTTAAACTTGTTTAAAATATCATCATAGAAGAAACTATCCATTATTTCTAACTAGAAAGTATAAAAAATATTTTGAGTTACCGTTGTAGGGTCCAACATTGTGTCAAGAGTAACATGGTATACAGGAGCGCAAGGACATGGTATACAATTCGCATATACTAAATTCTTGCTATTTTTCTGTTTAATCTTTTGC
>QWCE01005677.1_pt1 | contig 14156 bp, 10 predicted proteins | sample 1972531 | NCBI WGS metagenome assembly QWCE01 (sample SAMN09866716, study PRJNA288562) | Human gut metagenome isolate term4_stool, whole genome shotgun sequencing... | reverse complement strand
AATCGGGTGTGTGAACAGAAAACGTGCTCCTTTGTCATAGTCCGGGTCGATCCATATTTTGCCTCCCAGTTGCTCAATGATAAGCTGGCAGATAGATAATCCGAGTCCTGTGCCTTGTGCGTTTTCATCGAGCTTTTCGAAGCGGTTGAATATCTTGTTCTGGTTCTCCTTGGAGATTCCGCAACCGGTATCACTAACGGAGAAAAGGGCCGTATCTTCCGTTTGTTTCACCAGTTCCAGGGTGATAGTGCCTTGTGCAGTAAACTTTGTGGCGTTGATAAGCAGATTGATCAGTACTTGTTGCAGGCGGGCACTGTCCGTGGTCAGCTTCAGTGAACTGAGAGAGGTGGAAAACCGTACTTCCGCTTGAGTCTGCTTTATTTTCTCTACCATGTCGATGACATTTCTGCATAGCGCTACAATATCACACTCGTTGAATTTGAATTGCATTTTTCCAATTTCAAGGCTGGATAAGTCAATTACATCATTAATCAGTTTGAGCAGCAGTTCTGAGTTCTGCTGGATGATATCGTTGCACTGTTGTTTCGTTTCGTTGTCGATGGATTCTTCTGTCAGAATAGCTGAAAAACCAGATAAAGCATTGAGCGGAGTACGAATCTCATGGCTCATATTGGAGAGAAAAAGGCTTTTGGTGTGGATAGACTTTTCTGCTTGTTTCTTGGCTTTTTCCTGTTCCTGTTGTGATTGCAGAAGACGATTGTTGGTGCGCTTGATGCGGAAAATGGCAATGATGATCAGTACTACGATCACTAAGATCACAGACAGACTCCAATAATAGAGATTTTTTTGTATGTTGATATAATTAAGTTCGCTTTTATCTATCTGATACAGGGTATGCAGTTCGTTTATCTGGCTGAGATAACTTTGGGCGTCCAATGAATCTTTGAGATGATTAATCTCCTCATAAATCTTGCACGCCTCTTGTTTCTGATTCATAAGTACCAGGACTTTGGCGCGTTCCTGTAATAACTGAACATGTCTGAATAAAGCCGTTTTCTTTGTTATGGTGAGTAATTCTTCATATTCTTTCAGCGCTTTATCATATTCTTTTGACTCAATATGATAGCCGGCATACATATAGTTGCTGATTGAAGAATAGTAGGGATACGGATATTTTTCGTAGATGGAGTCCAGCTGTTTCAGATACTCCAGTGCTTTTGGAAGGTTGTTTGTCTGTATATAATAATAGGCATAGCTGCAAGGCAGATAGAAGTCATCGGGCAAACCTGATTCTTTATGGTAAAGAGACTCCAGATAGGCAAAATCTTTTTCGATATCTGTCATTTGCCTGTATTTGAGTTTGCTCAGGATCAAATGAAACATGCTTGTCTTAAGATATGGAATACTTGCCGGAATTTTTTGCATTATTTTCAAGGATTCCTCATAAGACTCTATAGCAGACTGGGGATTTCCCGAACTTTGGTAGGTGTCTGCAAGGGCACGCAATGCCAGTGCCGTTCCGAAAGGATAATCTATAGCTTTGGCTTGCTGATACATTGAGTTGGCGTTGTTGACTGCCAGACTGATATTTCCTTCTGTAATTAATGCCTGAACTGCCATCATTTTCAATGGAAACAGAATATGATATTCTTGCTGCTTTTCAAGTTCGGGGCTTAAGAGCTTTTCCCATAAGATGATGCTGTCCGTTGTAATATCGATATTTGTATTGAAAGAAAGATCATGCTCGACAAGTGGCTGGAGTAAGGTAAGTCGTTCTTTGTTCAGGTTTGTTGCATGGAGAGCCGCCGATATGAATATGGCTGCAATGAGTGCTATTATATGCTGTAAATTACTATTCACTATTTTGTTTGCTCGTATGGTGATGTGCAAAAGAAATAAAAAGAGCGAAGACTGGCAAGCAATCTTCACTCTTTTTTATAGAATTATTTTCTTTTGAGGATCTCCCGTGCCCCAGGACCTTCGTGGCTGGGGTAGCCGGGAGTATGATTTCTGCACCGGGGATCGGCATCTACCTTCAAACTGCGGTAATCATCTTTGGAACGTGTGATGTAATCGTCCAGCAAAGCACGATGCTCGGCGAGTATTTTGGAGTATTTAGGGTCTTTGGCAAGATTTTTTCTTTCACCCGGATCTTTTTTCATATCGTACAGTTCTTCTCCGTTGCCTTCCAGATAATGGGTGTATTTATATCTCGGTCCGCGCACCATGCGTCCGGGAGTGGTAACGTACTCATATTCGCTGTGCCATTCGGAGACAACGTAAGGGTGGCTTTTCTTTTGTTTCTCTCCCCTTAGAGTCGGTGCAAGGCTGATGCCGGCTTTTTCTGCCGGAACGGCGATGCCTGCCAGGTCGCAAAGGGTGGGCAGGAGGTCTAAGGTCGGCTGTGTCAGCAGGTGGTCTACGGGTTTCTTCTGCTGCTTGATGCCGGGACCGGCAAAGATAAACGGAACGTTGGTCATTTCATCATAGAAGCTGATATGCTTGGTCACCATGCGGTGGGATGCCATGCCGTCGCCGTGGTCCGCCATAATTACGACAATCGTGTTTCTTCCGGCAGGGGTGGAGTAGAGGGCTTTCAGTACGCTGTCTACTTGCTTGGACACCATCTTGGTGTAATGCTGGAAGGCGGCGATGTAGTGACGATAGTTTTCTTCGTTCCAATGGGCAGCCTGTGTCATGCGGCGGTGACTGCAACAGATATATTGTACGGGAGTCGGAATATTGCTCCAGTCTTCCACGTCAAAGTTGTCCGGCAATTCGGGCAGCGGTCCGCTGATCGGCCGGTCGGTGTGTACTCCTGCGTTTTCGCCGATGAATCCGCAGATATTATGCGGGTTCTGAAAATCTGCAATGCAGATAAAAGGTTCTTTCGGAGGATTGCTGAGGTAGGCAACGGCATCCTCGCAGGTTCCTACATCCAGGAAACTGTCATTGTTGACCGGAAATTCGGGATCGGTGAATGGCTTGGCTACCGGTTCTTTATGTTTGAAGCCTCTCAGTGAGCCCATGTCGTGAGTCTTGCCGAAGTGTACGGCCTCATAACCGTTTTCGGAGAAGAGACTACCCAGTGTAGGTACGTTTTCCGGCAGGCGGGTGTTGACGGGTTCGCTGGAATTTGAACGTACATTGGTCTGGTGAGGCATCATGCCGCTCCATAATGCTGCGCGTGAAGGTTGGCTGAGGGGGCAGCCTACATAAGCGTTAGAGAAGATTACCCCTCTTGATGCTACTTCGTCAATGGGAAGTGTGCAGCCTTGTGTATGTCCGTAAGCGCCTACGACACGTTGTGTGAGATGGTCGCACTGGATAATCAGGAAGTTCGGCTTTTCTTGTGCCTGGGCTGCTGCGCCACAAAGGGCTAATCCCATGAATGGATAAATTGTTTTCATTCTTGGCTAGAATTAAGTAATTGATTGGGTAGCAAAAGTAGGAAAAAACAAAAAGCAAAAAAGGGCGGGGGAGAGGTTTTGGACGTAAATGAAAGTAATTTGTACAAAAATGAAATACGCGATGAACGATTTATGAGGAACAGCGAAGACCGCGATGAATAATAAATGAAAAGAATTAATGGGAATCATAAAAAGAACGGTGAATAAACTGCGATTATTCACCGTCCAGTCTATTCACCGTTCCTTATTTATGATCGTTTATTCTTGATCAGCTATTCATGCTCATCAGGAATTCGTCGTTGTCTCTTGTTTTTTCCAGACGGTCTTTTACGAAATCCATTGCTTCGATAGGATTCATATCTGCAAGGTATTTGCGTAATATCCACATGCGGTCGAGTGTTGTCTTATCAAGCAGCAGATCGTCGCGACGAGTACTGGATGCGGTGATGTTGACAGCAGGGAAGATACGCTTGTTGGACAGGTTGCGGTCAAGCTGCAACTCCATGTTACCTGTACCTTTGAATTCTTCGAAGATAACTTCGTCCATTTTGGAACCGGTGTCGATCAGTGCGGTAGCGATGATAGTCAGCGAACCGCCGTTTTCGATGTTACGGGCAGCACCGAAGAAGCGTTTGGGCTTGTGAAGTGCATTGGCGTCCACACCACCGGAAAGTACTTTACCGGATGCGGGAGATACAGTATTGTAAGCACGTGCCAGACGAGTGATAGAGTCAAGGAAGATCACTACGTCGTGTCCGCATTCTACCAGTCTTTTTGCTTTCTCGAGTACGATACCTGCGATTTTTACGTGGCGTTCTGCCGGTTCGTCAAAAGTAGAAGCGATTACTTCTGCGTTGACGCTGCGTGCCATGTCGGTTACTTCCTCCGGACGTTCGTCGATCAGCAGCATAATCATATATACTTCCGGATGATTGGCTGCGATGGCGTTGGCGATATCTTTCATCAAGATGGTCTTACCTGTCTTCGGCTGTGCTACGATCAGTGCACGCTGTCCCTTACCGATAGGAGCGAAAAGGTCTACAACCCGGGCAGACATGGAGTCTGAATAACCGCCTTTGCAGAGTCTGAATTTCTCGTCCGGGAAGAGCGGAGTCAAGTGTTCGAAAGGAACACGGTCGCGAACGAAAGCTGCGTCACGTCCGTTGATCTTTGACACCTTTACTAACGGGAAATATTTTTCTCCTTCCTTTGGCGGACGGATGATGCCTTCTACCACGTCACCGGTCTTAAGACCAAATAACTTAATTTGTGACTGTGATACATAAATATCGTCCGGAGAAGAAAGATAATTGTAATCGGAAGAACGGAGGAATCCGTATCCGTCCTGCATGATTTCCAGTACGCCTACTCCGCTGAGGATATCATCGAATTCATAAGGCTTTTCACGCTCGATCACTTTGCGTTCCGGCTGTTGTTGTACAGGCGGAAGGTTCTCGGCAGCGTTGTTCTGCTGTTGTGCAGGACGTTGTTGCATCGGAGGACGCTGGTTGTTGTTATTATTACGCTGGAAATTATTATTGTTGTTAGCATTTGCATTGTTATTGCCGGCGTTGTTATTGTTGTTGTCGCGCGGGCGGACAATGCGCTGGCGTTGTTGCGGTTGTGAATGCTGTTGTTGCTGTGGTTGTGGAGCTTGCTCGGGGGCGGCTTGTGCTGTTTCTGCCTTGGTCGCTTCGAATTTGCCGAAGAGTTCGGTCGGAAGCTCTATTTTTTCAGAAGGCAGGTCTTCGATTGGGATAAAGTCATCATCGTCTTCGCTGGATAAGATGGTACTTTCTTCGTCGATCACCGGTGCCGATTTCTTTTGCGGTTTGGCTATTACCGGTTTTTCTGCAACGGCAGGTTTGTTTTCTTTTACTTTCTTTTCTGTCTCCTGTGTCGGAGTTGCTTTTTCAGCCGCCGGTGCAACTACCGTTTTTTCCGCAACAGCTTTTTCTTCTGTTGGTTTCACTATCGGTTTTGCGTTTTCCACCTCCTTGTTTTCTGCTTTTTCAGCGATATTGGCGTCTTTGCGGGGACGGCCTACTTTGCGCTTAGGAGCAGCTTTCTCTGCCTTCGGTTCAGCAACGGGAGCTTCTTTGGCTTTGTTGGCAGCCTCTTCTTTAGGCTGTTGCTGAGGTTTGGCTGCAGGAGCATTTTCTTTATTTTTAGTAACTTCCGCATTTTTGGCTGCAGGTGCTACTTTCTCTTCTTTTTTAGGTGCGGCTGTGCGCGAACGCTTGTTTTTATCTCCTTTGCGTTCTTCTTTTAATTTCTCTGCGGCAACTTTCTTAGTGGCTCCGGCTATGGCTTGCTCATCAAGAATCTTGTATACAAGTTCTTCTTTCTTAAATGAGTCTGCTTTTTTGATGCCTAGCTCTTTGGCAATAACTTGAAGTTCCGACAGATTTTTGTCGTTCAATTGGATAATGTTATACATATAGTATGGTAAGTTATTAAAATTTCTGTCTTGATGAAATATGGACAGCATTACTACAGCGTAATAACCGCAGAGATGCGAGCATATGTTTTGTTTTTAATTATGAATTAGGGATGTATGTGTTGAATCGTAGAATGTTTCAACGGGGCAAAGATAATAAATATTTTTGGTTTCATGAACAATCAAACACTTTTTTCAGCGTAAAAACGTATCTTTGCTGTATAAAAGAAAATAGTATGACAGTAAATGAAGCTCGTTTAATTTATTTTTCGCCTACACACACATCAAAACAAGTAGCCGAAGCAATTGTTCACGGAACCGGTATAAAAAATGTCGTTTCGATGAATCTCACATTGCAGACTGTCGAGGAAACTGTTATTCCTACGTCTGCATTAGCTGTTATCGTAGTGCCTGTATATGGAGGTCATGTGGCTCCTTTGGCTATGGAACGTCTGGAAAGTATTCGCGGTCTGGATACTCCTGCCGTATTGGTCGTGGTTTACGGAAACCGTGCCTACGAGAAGGCGTTGATGGAACTGGACGCTTTTGCCATCCCTCACGGATTGAAGGTGATTGCCGGAGCGACCTTCATAGGTGAACATTCATATAGCACCGATAAATGTCCCATCGCAGACGGTCGTCCGAATGAATCTGATTTGGATTATGCGGAAGATTTCGGAAAAAAGATAATGGAGAAAATTCAGGCAGCTGACGGACCCGATACTCTTTACCAGGTGGATGTGCGTGCCATTAAACGCCCCAGTCAGCCGTTTTTCCCCTTATTCCGCTTTTTGAGGAAGGTAATCAAGCTGCGCAAAAGTGGTACTCCGCTTCCCCGTACCCCTTGGATAGAAGATGAGAGCTTGTGTACTCATTGTGGTATCTGTGCGGCTCGTTGTCCGGCAGGAGCGATCACCAAAGGGGATGAACTGAACACGAATGCTGAAAAATGCATCAAATGCTGCGCCTGTGTGAAAGCATGTGCAAACAAGGCAAGGAAATATGATACTCCTTTCGCTTCTTTGCTGTCCGAGTGTTTCAAGAAACAGAAATTGCCTCAGACTATCTTGTAGATAATCACTCGTTTAGTCGTTTCGTCTATCCGGAAGCGGTTATCTGTCCGTTCGCCTATCAGCCATGCAATGCGTTCACCGCAGCAGAGAACCCATTGGCGTTCTTTTTGGCTGATGGAGAATTTGCGGTCGGTCAGATAATCGCTTATTTTTTTCTTGCCCGTCATGCCGAAGGGGATGAATGTATCTCCCGCTTGCCATTTGCGGCAGTGAATTTCCTCATTTAATTTGTCTGCATCGAAACAAGCGGTTTCTTTTTCCCGTGGAATCCGGAAATCGGGTGTGAATTCTCTTTCCTCTTTTATTAATTGATAGGGAAGGGCAGGGCCGTCTTCCGGCTGGATGGTTTCCAGTAGCAGCAAATTCCGGTCTTTAATGACTCGCCATTCTTTGCTGACGAATTGTTTCCCTGATTGTCCGTGAAGCGAATTGGCTATATCTTTGATTTGTGCCGAATTGAATCCCAGTGGATGCAATGTTTCAAACAAGAAAGCATCGGGAGCGGGTTCGTCCAGTAGAGCATCGATTCGGATACCTTCCGGAGTGATAATCCGTGTTTTGGCTTCGTCTATTACCTTATTATATATAGTAGCTACATCATTCAGGTGATTGCTTGTTTCTATCAGACTGTTTTTGACCGACGGATTTATTTCCTGCATCAGTGGGAGCAGGTTGAGGCGGATTTTATTGCGGGTATATTCGTCTTCCAGATTGGTGCTGTCTGTTACGAAGTCTTGTCCGATCTGTTGCAGGTAGCGGATGATTTCTTCCCGGTTGATGCAGAGCAACGGACGTACGATTGCTCCGTTTCGGGGGCGGATTCCTAATAAACCGGTAATGCCTGTACCCCGAATGAGGTTGAGCAGCATCGTTTCTACACTGTCGTCCTGGTGGTGAGCTACGGCGATTACATGGGCTCCGCACTCTTCTTTTATCTTTTCGAACCAGTTATAGCGGAGTTCCCTGGCTGCCATTTCTATCGAGATCCGTTTTTCAGTTGCGTACTGAGTCGTGTTGAAGTCGATGGTATGCAGGCGGATGCCGTATTTTTGGCAAAGTTGCCGGACAAACTGTTCGTCACGGTTTGATTCTTCACCGCGTAAATGGAAATTGCAGTGGGCAGCTTCACATTGATAACCTGCTGTGTGGAGTACACGCAGCAAGGCAACTGAGTCGGCTCCACCACTCAGGGCAACCAAAAGTTTATCATCCGGCGAGAATAAATGCTCTTTCTCTATATATCGTATAACCCGTTGTTGTATCATATCTGCAAAGATAATAGTTTATTGAGGTATCTCAAGTGAATGCTAATTGTTTTTATCGGACTGACTAAGGAAAAAACTCCCATAAATTAATTTTTTCTTTAGCGATTTCTAATTCGTCCTACTATAGTTCCTCTTTCGTACCACTATAGTAGGACGTAAGGGGAACTATAGTACTTCTTGCGTACCACTATAGTGGCACGAACTAATTGTTGCATGTAAATTCAATAGATGTAGGCAGGGAATTAGTTACCTGTTGTGGCTTGGACTTTTGATGGATTTATTTAGATACCGTCAGTATACGAAAATCCTGCTATTTAAAAACATTCTAAATAATTTGCGTGCTCGGAAGTTATGAATTATCTTTGCCGAAAATTTAGATAGTTATGCGTTTATCCGAATTAGGAACAGGTGAAAAAGGTGTCATCGTTAAGGTCTTGGGACACGGAGGCTTTCGTAAACGTATTGTGGAGATGGGTTTTATCAAAGGTAAAACTGTTGAAGTGTTGTTGAATGCTCCACTGAAAGACCCGATTAAATATAAAGTCTTAGGTTATGAAATATCTCTTCGTCGTCAGGAAGCGGAAATGATTGAAGTAGTCAGCGAGGAAGAAGCAAAAAAACAAGCCGAAAAAGCTGTATATCACGAAGGTTTGCCCGAAGATGTTTCTGTAAAAGAAGAAGATATGAAACGGTTGGCGTTAGGTAAGCGCCGTACTATCAACGTTGCTCTGGTCGGGAATCCGAACTCAGGCAAGACTTCTCTTTTCAATCTGGCTTCCGGTGCTCATGAGCATGTAGGAAACTATAGCGGTGTGACCGTAGATGCCAAAGAAGGGTATTTCGATTTCGAAGGTTATCATTTCCGTATTGTCGATTTGCCGGGAACGTATTCACTGTCAGCTTATACACCGGAAGAAATTTATGTCCGCCGTCACATTGTTGATGAAACACCGGACGTAATCATCAATGTAGTCGATTCTTCAAATCTGGAACGAAATCTGTATCTGACTACCCAACTGATTGACATGAATGTCCGCATGGTAGTGGCTTTGAATATTTACGATGAGCTGGAATCCAGCGGTAATACATTGGATTATCATTTGTTGAGTAAATTGTTCGGGGTGCCGATGGTGCCTACTGTCAGCAAGAAGAATCGTGGACTGGATACCTTGTTTCATGTAGTAATCAACCTTTATGAAGGGGTCGATTTCTTTGACAAGCAGGGAAATATGAATCCGGAAGTTCTGAAAGACTTGACCGAATGGCATGATTCTCTGGAAGACCGGAAGAACCATGAGGAAGAACATCTGGAGGATTACGTGCGCGAACATAAAAGGAAAGGGCGTGTATTCCGTCATATCCATATCAATCATGGTCCCGATCTGGAAAAAGCGATTGACGCTGTAAAAGAGGAAGTATCCAAGAATGAATTTATCCGCCATAAATATTCTACCCGCTTTCTGTCTATCAAGTTGTTGGAAAACGATCCCGATATAGAGAGCTTTGTACGGACGCTGCCCAATGCGGGAGAGATTTTCCGTATTCGCGACAAGATGGCCAAGCGCGTTCAGGAAACGATGAACGAGGATTGCGAATCCGCCATAACGGATGCCAAATACGGTTTTATCAGTGGTGCGCTGAAAGAGACATTTACTGACAATCATCTGGAGCAGGCGCAGACGACGAAGGTGCTGGATGCTATCGTTACTCATCGTATCTGGGGGTATCCTATCTTTTTCCTTTTCATGTACTTGATGTTTGAGGGAACGTTTGTTCTCGGAGAATATCCGATGATGGGAATTGAATGGCTGGTGGGGCAAATCGGTGACTTGATTCGCAATAACATGTCGGAGGGGCCGTTGAAGGATATGCTGGTTGACGGTATCGTAGGCGGTGTAGGTGGTGTTATCGTCTTTCTGCCCAATATTCTGATTCTGTATTTCTGTATTTCGCTGATGGAAGACTCCGGTTATATGGCCCGTGCAGCGTTTATAATGGATAAAATTATGCATAAGATGGGCTTGCATGGAAAATCGTTTATTCCGTTGATTATGGGATTCGGTTGTAATGTGCCTGCTATCATGGCTTCCCGTACTATTGAGAACCGGAAAAGCCGTTTGATTACGATGTTGATTAACCCGTTGATGTCTTGTAGCGCGCGTCTGCCCATTTATCTTTTGTTGGTAGGGGCTTTCTTCCCGAACAATGCGAGTTTGGTGTTGTTAAGTATTTATGCGATCGGAATTTTTCTGGCTGTGCTGTTGGCACGTCTGTTCAGCAAGTTTTTGGTAAAGGGTGATGATACTCCTTTTGTGATGGAGCTTCCTCCTTATCGAATGCCGACGGCAAAATCCATATTCCGTCATACATGGGAGAAGGGAGCGCAGTATCTGAAAAAAATGGGAGGGATTATTATGATTGCTTCTATTATCATCTGGTTCCTCGGATATTATCCGAACCATGAGGCGTATGAGACAGTAGCTGAACAACAGGAAAATTCTTATATCGGTCAGTTAGGACGGGCTATAGAGCCGGTGATAAAGCCGATGGGCTTTGACTGGAAGTTGGGTATCGGTTTGATTTCCGGAGTAGGGGCAAAAGAGCTGGTCGTTAGTACGCTGGGTGTTTTGTATGTGGATGATCCGGAGGCCGATGAGGCTAGCCTGGCGGAACGGATTCCGATAACTCCTTTAGTGGCGTTCTGTTATATGCTGTTTGTGCTGATTTATTTCCCTTGTATTGCCGCATTGGCGGCTATTAAGCAAGAGTCCGGCAGTTGGAAGTGGGCGCTCTTTGCAGCTTGCTATACCACAGGGCTGGCCTGGCTGGTGGCATTTTCAGTTTATCAGATTGGAGGAATGTTTGTATGAATAATTGGCAGGAATGGGTAGTCGGAGTACTGATTGTACTCTGCATTGCCCGTGTAATATATGGAATTTATCTTTTTTTTCGTCGTGCGCGAGAAAATGAGAATCCTTGTGATAGTTGCGTAAGTGGCTGTGATTTAAAGGAAGAAACGTCAAGAGTGCGGTGTAAAGAAAAAAAGTACAAAGAAAAATTGCTGCGGATAGTTGGTAGTTTCAAAATTTGTACTACCTTTGCAACCGCAAAAGAGAAAAAATGGTTCCTTGGATGAGTGGCTTAGTCAGCGGTCTGCAAAACCGTGTACGGCGGTTCGAATCCGCCAGGAACCTCGAAGTGGTCAAAATGCCGGATACAGCAATGTGTCCGGCATTTGCTATTTATTGATATTCAGTTAATTAGTTACCTCTTCATTTGTGTGACAAACTGTGCAGGTGTAGACCGGAGATCAATTCTCACCTGCAAACGGAACCATTGTAGATCATGGTAACCATTAAAATATATCTAAGAACCTATGGGAGCGACCCGGATAATGGAGTCGTGTGGTTATCCTTTTATGTTAATCGTGAAAAGGTGAACTTTTCTACGAAAGTTTCAGTTGACATCAAAGACTGGAACGATAAGAAGAAATGTGTTGGGGCAGGAGACAAGTTGGCAAAAGATAAGAACTTGATTATAGAAACTATTCTAGCCAGAGTAAACAATGTTTTTGTAAAGTATCGCCTCCGTGACAGGAAACTTACCAGGGACTCTTTTCTTAAAGCATATCATCGCCCGACTGATTATAACACTTTCTTTGACTTTGTGACGGACTATCAGAAGAAGGAGTCTCTAAAACTTGAAGATTCTACCTACAAGACTAATTTATCAGTAATAAAGAAATTGAAGGAGTATAATCCTAACCTTTATTTTGATGATATAACAAGTGAGTGGCTTGACGAGTATTTCTTCCATTTAATGCATAAGCTGGAGAATAACCAAAATACAGCTAACAAGAATATGGCCACAATCAAGAAATATGTCTTGGCTGCTTTCAACGCAGGCTACATGGATGAAAATCCTTTCAAAAAATGGTCAATCAAGAAGGGGCTTCCTTCAGGAGAGTACTTGTATGAATATGAACTGCAGAAGTTGATGGAACTGTATACTTCCGGAGAGCTGGAATACAGATATCACAAAACTCTTGAGTTATTTTTATTCTTATGCTTCAGCTCATTGCATATAGGGGATGCAAAAGGGTTGGCTTTAGAACAGTTCTCAGAGACAACTTTCACTTATTTTCGTATGAAACTGAAGAAGAGGAAGCCAATGCCAATCCAGGTACCAATCTCAGATCCGCTTCGGCAGTTATTAAGAAACATTGTTGGTACTAGGAAGAAGGGACCTGTTTTTGAGAAGCTGTGTGCTGATCAGACGATGAACAGGTATTTGAAAGAGATAGCTGCTATTGCCGGGATAGAAAAGCATATAACACATAAAGTCGGCAGGCATACCTTTGCAACCATCTTTTTGCGTAAGACAAAGGATATCGCTTCTCTGAAGGAGATCCTTGGGCATTCGGATCTGAAGGAGACATTAGTATATGCTCATGTGTTGAATGAGAGTAAACAAGAAGGAGTACAGTGCTTCAACAGTTTTGCCTTTTAAATTGTACTTTCGTACGGAATGGAGTTATTTCATTGATCTCTAGATAATAGCAGGCGCACTATTTTTGTACAATTTGGTACGAAAATAGTGCGTCTGCACCATTTATGGGCGAATCAATACTGTCGGACAATATCCAAATTCCTGAGCTGCATCAAAACAGGGACACATTTTGATCCATTCGCTCGACTCTACAATCCCGTTATCATTCAGATCCGGAGATGTGTCTCGATGGCCGAGAACTTCAACAATGGGATATTCCTGTTTGAGTCTCATTACGAGATCACGCATGGATTGTTTTTGAGCATCGGTACGAGTATCGGCTGCTTGCCCAGTCATATCAAGACCTCCGATATAACAAATTCCAATGCTGTGTTTATTGTATGATAAACCGGATGATCCTTTTGTGTTGCAGTGTGCTCCCTCGATTTGGAGAGATCTACCTTCTTCAATGGTACCGTCTAAATCTACCACAAAATGATATCCGATTTGGCTGAATCCACGTGCACGATGCATACGATCGATGTCTTTTGCTTTAAAATCTTGCCCAGCTTTAGTGGCAGAACAATGAATGATAATTGAGTCGATGTTGTTCATTTGATTTTTTCTTTTAATTATTAATATTACCTTTGCACCAATTCTGTAAGGGAATATTTCCCTTAATGTTTGTTTTGTTTGTGTTTGTCAGCCGCTAACTCGTGATGAGCAGGCGGTTTTTCTTTTAATAGAAGTGCATCCAAGCAGATACTTTGCGATCCATGATTCATAAAATACCTTTTTCATAAGTTTTGTTTTTAGTGATTAATAATGTATTATTTATGTCCTGGTACTTTCTCCCAGACTGTCAGTAATAACATACCATACGCATCCATCGTAGCGACTAACTCCGATAAACTGTATTACTCCTCCTTTACCTGTTTCTATTTTTGTTACTAATTTTAGTCCGTAAACATCGACATTTAAAGGGTGATACATCCTTCCTATAATCTCGACGATAGGGGCTATTCTTGTTTTTACAGGATTATCATAGACGGTAAGGACCGTACCAATATACTTTTCATCAGTAGGTAAATTGAGAGTTAGACGAGTAGCTGTATCTTCCCCTTTTGCTTCGAGATTGAAATAGTCAGATACGGTATATTCTCCGGTAGCAGCATTTGGGATAGCTCCTTCTTTAAAAGTTTTAAATGGTATTTTCAAGAATCCGGAGAATGTTCCGCTTGTGGCATTAATTTCACCGTTTACTGTAACTTTTGCTTTCCCATTCTCTACCGATACAATGAATTTGTTGTCTATGTTTATACCGGTGGTCATAATGGCTTCAACTAAAAGTTGGCCGCTAATCTGGACTCGTTCTCCTTCGATCTTGATTCCTGATTCATCGGCATTGATAGCAGCAAGTATCGTGTTGGGATTACCGTCCTTGTCGGTACCCATAACCTCAACCTTCCACTCTTTTGCGTTTTGGGTGACCTGGGTACCGATTTCTTTAATGATATCT
>QWCE01004344.1_pt1 | contig 14159 bp, 32 predicted proteins | sample 1972531 | NCBI WGS metagenome assembly QWCE01 (sample SAMN09866716, study PRJNA288562) | Human gut metagenome isolate term4_stool, whole genome shotgun sequencing... | reverse complement strand
GCTCTTAGTCGTTTAGAAGCCATAACATCTCCTTAGTTTTGGGCATAAAAATACCCATATATTTGACATATAGGGGCTGCAATGATACAATTTGAGTGCTAATCGGGTTGTATCAAAGCAGCCTACCCCAGGTTTTATGCCTGGGGATTTTTTGTTTTAACTTATAGTTTTGACTTGTATGTTTATGTTACTTTGGAAGTTACCATTTTCGTGACGTCACGAAAATGGTGTTTTCACACAAGTATAACTACGAATAACCATTATTAATTAACTGCTGTTAAAGATGGAAAAAGACCCTGCCAAGTTGACAGAGTCTTTTTACTAGATCTTCTTTAATGCCCTATAGGCAAGATTGTGAAAGTTAAATTCACAAGTTCATTATATCTTCGTTTGAGACAAATGTCAAATTTATTTTGAATCGATGTATGAATAATTGATTGTTGTGCTATTTTATATACATTGATTTTATTTTATCGTTTATCTTATCCATAGCAGTAGGCGATAATTTAATGTTATATAAAAAATCTGTTGATTTTTTTGGCACATATATTCTTTGCTTACTAACTGTTGTAATTTGATTAACGATTGCCATACTTCCATCTTTCATTCTGCTAATCTCTTTAGCATATTTTTTCAATAGTGATAAATCATCTAATGCCTCTTTATGCTTGTTTGTAAGATCGAGTACATCTTTTGAAGATACTTCGGATGGGAGAAGTTCATTATATAGTTTTAGTAATCTGCCAATTTCGTTAGACATAGCCTCTAATTTTACTATAAGCTTTTCACTTTGATCCTTTACCTTGTAGAACAGTTCAGAACCCAAATCGACATTATTAGGATGTATCTTTTTACCGTCGGTTGAAGATAGTGGTATAACTGTAATAACATGTGAAGATCTATTGTTTTTATTGTCCAACACAACTGCATAGTGTAGACCACCAAATTCTTTGCCAACTCTAAAACCAAAATTAACTCTTATAACATCTCCACGAGAATATCTAATTAGTTTATTGGGATTAAAAGATTCTTCACGATATATGTAATCTGAGAACGACTTAATCCAATATGAAACTAAATCGGATTTTTTAAGAAGCTTGTCCGTTTTAGAGTGTATCATTTTTGTTAATAATGAATCTAACTTTTGTACTGCTTCATTCTTGTTTTCAGTTACATTTTTTGAATTTCTTTTCCTTGACATTTGTAAAAACCTCTCTAATCAAATAATATACGCACGATTATTTTTACTTATTTTGGCTAATTTAAGCCATTTGTCTTAGCCCGCCACACGATTAGCTCACGATTATATAGGAATAAAAGATTGTTTACTTAACTCTTTCAAGTTTTACTTTTGACGTAGTACTCACTTTAATAGTAGCATACTGCCACGCATTGTCTGTCCAGGGCTTTTTAATTTTTATCTAGAGAACGTATTGCTCTAAACAACTCACTATATTTACAAGCTGATCCTTATTCTTTGTTGTAAAAGACAGATGTAAATCATTTGAGTATATTTCGAGAAACATATCTTGCGTGTTAACTTTACGAGAATATTCATTAAGTTCATAAGACCATCTTTGAATTGTCTTATATGGTACTACACAATGCTTTATTTTATCATCATCAATATAAATAAATTCAATTTTTTTATCAGTAAAAATTATCAAAATATTGTAAGTCTTATCGCAAGCATAGAATGATACATTTTTTATTTCGGAAAGGATATTATTAAAAGTACCAGATAGATTGTCTTCAGGACTTAGAAGAATATTCAATTTCTTATTTCTAAAATCACTAACCATAATTGCCTCCTTTTCTTAATAATTCATATTTTTCTTAATCATCAAGGATTCACGAAATTGTTCAGCTTCGGGTATTGAACGGAATTCAACCGTCTTGTCAAAATTAGCTTTTACGACTGCTTCTATCTCTTCAAGAGTCACATTGAAAAATTCTCTTCTAGCATTAACCATTCTATCTGACAAACTTTCCATATATAACCTCCATAAGGGTATAAATTAAATGAATTTATAAATTAGCGAAAAAATCAGTTTCTGAAATTATTTTTATATCCTTTCCTTGTGACTGCAATTCTTTAGCTTTTTTAATTTTCGTTCCATAATGGCCAGATATCCAGTCACCACTTCCAAGTTCACCAACTATGACGTAATCTGTTTTACTTGATACACCAGATCGTGGAATTCCACCTAATGCTTTAAGCTCGTCTGTTACTTTATTTCTTGGACCTCTAGAGAAATCACCCGTTAAAACAAACGCTTTGCCGGCAATGGAGATTTTGTCTACAACCTCCGATGTAATTTTTCCTTCTATGAAATCATTGAAAAGTTTTAGAAGTTCATCAATTTCATGTTTTTCAAGTATACCATCTTCAAGTGCGTTGCCAAGTGCAAGAAAAATCCTATCGTAAGGATAGTTCCCTTTTAGATCATTATGATCTTTAAGCCACTTATCTAAAAACATTGCCTCATCTTCACTTAATTCACCATCTGCAGTAATTCCCATAAGTAGTGCGCTGAGTTCATTCAATTTATTGTTTTCATCGCGAAATCTTGTATTATATTTCCGCGTTTTATTTGTTCTTTCTACATCTGGGTGAGTCAAAATCTTTAGATAAGCGTTTAATGTTATTTCACAATCTTCTATGGCCCTATGTGCCTTAGAAGAATCTATTTGTAGATATGAAGCAACAGTGGACAAGTTTCTGTTAGGTAAAAAATGCAACTTTTGCCTTGCTAAAAGTAAAATGTCATCAACTAAATTATCTAGGGGATAATTATATTTAAGAGCATATCTTTTTAATATTGGCCAATCAAAACGATCAATGTTATAACCTTTAATCTCATTATTTCCTAGAAATCTAAAAAAATCAGGAATGACTACATCATCAGCAGGAGCTGTTTCAAGCTCAGACAAATCAAGCTTATTGACATTCAGTGCCTCTTGGTCTATATCAGATACTGGGCGAACAAGAGAAGAAAAACTATCTATAATCTTACCGTCTTTAATTTTTATAGCTCCTACCTCCAGAATATCACAACTATGAACATCTAAACTGGAAGTTTCTAAGTCTAAAATTATATAATCACACTCTACATCTACGGACTCTGTTTTGGTAGGAACTAATTCACTATTATTGAATTTAGAAATAAGTTTATCGAAAATTCCCATTTTCTATTCCTTTACTTTAAACAATGCTATATATCCAACAGCTTATAGTGTTTTAAGCACTCTCTCATGAATTCCTCTGTGACTTCAAAATGCTCCGCCAAATCATACACCTCAACGATATTTTGCTTGAATGCTAACATCAATTCACTTAAAGGAATCACTTTTTCATACGCCCACTTACGCGCCGATAACTCTTGTTTTATGTTACTAGTTATAGTCTGATCTAATATATCTCCGGATGTTGTTTTGTAATGTCCAAGCTCTTCCGCAACTACAGACAACTTTTCAGCATTGCTTAGGTGCTTATTTATCCAGATTACGTTATCGCAGTATAACCCATCACAGCACATTTTGTGTTCTTCAATATCTAGTTCTTCATCATATTCGGCTATGAGTTTTTCATATCTATTCATAAGCGATACCTCGTTACTTATTTCGCTTAGACCTTACATATGCCTTAAACTGCTCAATTTCCTCAAGCTCTTCTTGAGTCCAATCCTCACTATCGTGGTGAGCAGCGATAGTCTGTGTTTCGTTAGGTTCATCTATGCCCATTAAATAGTTGATAGAAACGCCTAGTACCAAAGATAAGCGCTCAAGTGGTTTTTGTTTAGGGAAATATCTACCCGACAAATACGAACTCAAGGCGCCTTTTGTTATATTTGCTTTTTGACATAATTCTGTTTGATTTAAACCTGATCTTTCAAAAGCTAGCCTCAACCTTTCAGTTCTAATGTCCATGTTAATCTCCTCTCTATCATTAATTAAATTCTACAACAATATTTTAGAAAAGTAAATAAAAATTTTAGAAAAATAAAAAAATGTGTTGACATATATTTTTTTTGTTGGTATAATTTAGAAAACTAAACAAAAGAAAGGAGCGAAAATGCTATACGATTACAGTAAATTAAAGGGCAGTATAAGAGAAAAATATGGGAAGCAAGAAGATTTTGCAGCTGCTATGGGCATTGGACTTTCAACACTAAATCTAAAACTGAACAATAGGGCTGAATGGTCGCAAGAAGAAATGAAAACGGCGATGGCCCTACTTGATAAGCCACTTAAAGATTTAAATCAATATTTTTTTACTCATAAAGTTTAGAAAACTAAAAAATGAGTTGAGCGGGAAGAAGGAAATATGTCAGAACAAATAAACATCTTAGGTGCAACATATACGATTAAGTATGTTGATTATATATCCAAAGAAGAACTGAAAATTGGAGAAGTTGACTATATCAAACAGGAAATAAAAATCATGAATAACCTAAGCAATGATATCAAAAACGTTACATTATGGCATGAAATCATACATGCAATTTTAAATCAACTAGGATTTGAAGATTCGGAAAATGAACACCTAGTGCAGAGCCTAGCAACAGGGATACATCAGGTTATATCAGACAATAGCATATAGAAATGAGGAGACATGAGACATTACATAACAAAATACACAGAGAACGGCATAAGATATGCAGAAAGTTGGTTGCAGATAAATATCTTTGGATATGCAATCTGTTTTTGGAAAAAGAGAATAGAGATTTAGGAGCAAGCAGATGATTATAGGCGAAAAAGAAATCAAAGAAATAGTCGTTACCAATAAATCAAATGAATTAATCATCTCAATTACTGATAACGACATTATTTCAAAAGACAACTATTCTGTAGAACTTATCCAAGATTGTTGCCAGTCTTGCCATCGGGATTAGAAGGTAGAACCATGACTAAACAAGAATTCAAGAGAGATTTAAAGGATTTTGTTAATGGTCGAGGAACAATGAATTTAACAGAAATCCGAAAATATAGAGGTAAGAGTAAAGACTGGGTTAGGGACTTAGTAAAAGATTTAAAACCTGCAGAACAAAGTTCTAGGAGAGGCCAAAGTAAAGATTATTACATAACCGACATTGCGACCGTGCTTTATGAAAGACAAAATTGCGAAATGTAAAGAAAGGTAAAAAATATGAAAAAAAAGTACAAATTAAAAGAGTTCGGACTTGCCTGGTTTATTGTAAGAGTGATACCTACACTACTATTTTTTTATCTTATCTATATCACGCTTTTTATGCTAGCCCCACAGCAGTAGGAGCTGATAAGAGGGCTGAAGATAGGTTGATGATAGTTAAGACGGTACAGGCTGAAACACCAAAACAAAAGGGCTACATAGAAGAAACCGCTGAGAGTTATGGCATATCACCTAAACTTGTAAAAGCGATAATTGAGGTAGAGTCAGGTGGCGATGCCAATGCGGTTGGTGATGGTGGCAACTCGCTAGGGCTTATGCAGATACAGCCAAGATATCACGCACAAAGGCTTAAAGAGGGTGAAAGCCTACTTGATCCAAAAGTAAATGTTCGGGTAGGTTGCGAGATACTAGCAGAGATTATGGCAAAGTATGGCACGCTAGACGAAGCCTTGACAGTATATAACGCCGGGCATGACACAGGCGATAGAAGCTACGCAAACAGAGTTTATGAGGAGATGATGAAAAAGTGAAACAGGGAAAACTTGATGAAACATTAAAAAAGCATGAATTATGGCTTGAAGGTGCATATGGTGGAGAAAAAGCAGACCTAAGCGAGGCAGAACTAAGAGGAGCATACCTAATGGGAGCAAACCTAAGAAGAGCAAACCTAATAGGAGCAGACCTAAGCGAGGCATATCTAGGAGGAGCAAACCTAATAGGAGCAGACCTAAGAAAAGCAGACCTAAGAAGAGCAAACTTAACAAGAGCAAACCTAAGAAAAGCAGACCTAAGCGGAGCAAACCTAAGCGGGGCAAAACTAAACAGGGTAGACATAAGAGGAACAGACCTAAAAGAGGCTGACTTAAGTGGGGCAGATTTAGATTTTTCTTGTCTTCCTCTATGGTGCGGAAGTTTGAATGCGCATTTTGACGATAGGCAACTTTATCAAATTGCATACCACCTCGTGAGGTCAGGGCTTTACAGCAAAAATGCAAGCGAAGAAACAAAATGTGAACTATCAAAACTGATAGACTTTGCCAATAAGTTTCACAGAGTAGGGGAATGCGGAGAGATAAAGCGAGAGGAGATGATGAAATGATAACCGAGGTAAAACTTAAAGAGTTAGGATTTGAAGAAAGGAACTTAGAGGATGAGACATTCCTTTACCTTAAACTTAGAAAAAATAAAGACAGACACCAGCATTACCTAAGGTGGTACGCAGATGAGCCTGAGACCTTTTATATTGACTGTGAATATCTATCTGGATTAGAAACGATTTCTGAGGAACAGTTTCTACTTAATCACAACAACTTAACAGATAGTGCAGTTCAACACTACAAGGAAATTATGGAGAAATTAAAAGAGTTTATGAGGAGATGGAGTAATGTTAAGAGATTTAGTAGAACAAAATTTATATTTTACTTATTACAACAGCGAAGATGACACCTATGATCTAGAATTTAAAGTTAATAACAAAACAATTTTATTAAGAGGCGTGAACACTGGAGATGATGAAGTAGTTGATGACTGGTATTGGACTGACGAAAGAATAGAACGAGCAATAAAAAACGCTGATCCTGAGCAAATTGAAATAAGGGAGGCAAAATACAATGAACTACATAATTGATCCAATGTTTTTCTATTTAGCGGATATATGCGAAACAATCAAAGCAATCTCGTTTGTTTTGTCCATAGTGTCAGGTGGTGCACTAATATTTATGACTTTTCTAATATATGATGAATGCTTATATTACAACAATGATAGTGAGTATAAACTTCTAAAAAGATGGACAAAAATAACAGGAATTGTCTTGACTATAAGCCTAACATTACTTTTATTTGTGCCAAGCGAAGAAACATTATATAAGATGCAACTTGCCAAACTGACAACAGTAGAAAATGTTGATAAAACGTTTGAATATATTGACAAAGCAGTTGATAAAATTCTGGAACAAAAGTAGAGGAACGGGGAGGTGCAGAAGTGAATTTTAACGATGATTTTAATGACGATTTTGAAAAAACAGAAAAACAAATAAAAAAGACTTTTAAATGGAGTGCTATAGCCGTACTTATAGGAGCAGGTTTTAGTCTAGCATTTATGGGAGCAGTTATATGGATACTAGTAAAGGCTATAGCATAGATAAAAAGAAAGACACCTCGAAAGGTGCCAATCAAATTAATCAACTAGATTATATCACAAAGGAAGAGAAAATGTTACACACATATGAAATTATTAAAGCCGTAAAGGCTGAGTTTAACAGAATTGATATACCAGAGAAGAAATTTCACTCAGACCATGAAGCATGGGCGGTACTACTTGAAGAAATCGAGGAACTGCGTTCAGAATCCAATTTAGTAAAACATCACTCGGAATATCTTAAAATAAAAGTTTTTCTAGATTCTGATGATAAAAGCAAGTTAGAAAGCCTTGACCACATATATGAGCATGCTGTGCTTGCAGCGGCTGAAGCGGTACAGGTTGCAGCGGTAGCAACAAAGTTTATAAAAAAGAAAGAACAAGTTAAAAACGGTTAAGTGTAAATAAGGAGAAAAAGATGGGACATATAATAACTGTTGTTAAAAATGATATTAATACCAAAGCGTATATAGCTACAGAGAACAATCACTTTCATATATATGTAGAAGATGCGGATGAACCTAAAATAAGTGTTGTGAAAGTGAAGGAGGCTGAATTTGCAATTAATTTCTTAAAAAAAGAACCGAATTTACGGTTCTTAGAGTTATAATTCTGCAAATTTATAACAATAATTAGGTGTAAGCTCCACAAATAATTTATCAGGACTATTCTCGTAAAGAAAAAGAATGCCAGCTTCGTCAAGGTGAATTAAAGCATTCCTTAACTCTTCAAAATCATGAGAATATGAATCACGTAAATATTCAACATGATATTCTTCTTTAGAGAATCGTTCAAATAAATCCTTGTAAACTGACTTTTCAAAATTTGAAAACATAGAATCACCTCCTGAATAAAATTATATCATAAAAAAGGAGTATGAAAAACAATGAATGATTACTATCAATCTTGTCCTTTTCCAAAACCAAAGAAGAAAAAGAAGAAGAGAAAAACAAACGGCTGGAAAGATAAACCAAATAGACTCTGTTTTTACACAAAAAAGCCATACGCTGAAAGACATGAGGTTTTCTTTGGAAGTGGGCTAAGACAGATAAGCATTGATTATGGATTTCAAGTGGATCTATGCAGAGAACTACACGAAGACGTGCATAATGAAACCGAACGAGGACAGCGCATAACTAATTACTGGAGGAAATACTATCAAAAGAAATACATGGATGAGCAGATTGCAAGTGGAAAGAGTAAAGAAGAAGCTTTAGGAAGCTGGATCGATCTAATAGGGAGGAACTATTTATGAAATGCCCAGGATGCGGAAATAAACATTTTAGAGAATCAAGACAATGCCCACTTTACGAGGGTGAGCCAGTATGTATAACTTGTTGTCAAAATTGCGAGTTTTATAGCTTAAACATATATATTGCTTGTGGATTTCGTATCCAACAAAGAAGTAGTGAATTAAAGGACAAGAGGTTAGCTAAAAGGAAAGAACTTGTAATATTTAAAAAAGAACTAACAAAATACCAAGACACACTAAAATTAGCGGATTTCCTAAAGAACAAAATAGAAAATTTAGAGATAGAGTTAAATAGACAATAAGGAGGATGTATGACTTCTATAATCATCACAGCAATAATATGTATAACACTTGTTGCCATAACATGGATAGGTAAAAACAAATGAAAAATACACTCATAGATCTAAACGACCATCTATTTGCAGAGCTTGAAAGATTATCAGATGAGGATCTAAAAGGTGATGATCTTGAAATTGAGCTTAAGAGAGCAAAAGGAATAACAGAGGTATCAAGAAATATTGTAGACAATGCTAAAGTCGTGCTCGATGCCAGGAAGTTTTTAGATAACAGTTTTGACGAAAAAGCCAGCGTTCCTAAGATCTTGCTAGGAAATAAAGATGACTAAGTACACCGAAGAAGAAAAAGCATTTATGAAAAGTTATGTTCCAGGGCACTCACACAAAGAGATCAAGGAAGAATTTTTTAAGCGATTTGGATATATACCATGCAAAAGTTTTCCAAGCTCATATATCAAGAATAATGGCTTAAGCACAGGCAGGTCTGGGAGGTTCAAAAAAGGGAACGTGCCAGCAAATAAGGGAAAGAAAATGCCTAAAGCAGTATATGAAAAAGCGAAAGCCACTATGTTCAAGGTAGGATCTATTCCAGCAAATACTATGCCTATAGGAACAGAGAAGAAGCTAACTGATGGATATATTTGGATAAAGATTAATGACTTGCCAAGAGTTAAGAAACAAGAAAACTGGACCCAGAAGCATAGGTTCGTATATGAAAAACATTATGGCAAAATACCTGAAGGACATGTTGTTATTTTCCTAGATAGAAACAGCGAAAATTTTGATCCTGAGAACTTAGCGGCAATAAAGCGAAGCGAACTAATACGTTTAAATCAGCAAGGCTTGATATATGACGATACCAATTTAACCAAAGTAGGCATCGGGATAGTACGTTTATCAAGCAAGATTTTAGAAAGAAGTGAAGAATGAAAGCACAAAAATGGGATTTTAAAGCAAGAAAATATTACGACTATGATTTGCCTGAAGGGGCATGTCTATATAGCGATGATATGGACAAAATAGTGGCATGTGCTCAGTGTGGAAGAAAAATGTTATTTGGTGATGGCTATACATCAAGGCAAATACACACAAAGTACGGTTTCGGATATGCAGTATGTGAACAGTGCTATGACAAAGAGTGGCAAGAGGAGGGGGAAATTGTATACACAGTGAAGGTTTGATTTGAATGATAGGAGCAAGAAAATGATTAATGAATTATCACTTAGACCTTCATATTGGGCTAGTGTGTCAGGAGGAAAAGACAGTTTATATATGCTTAATTTCATACTACATAATAACCAAAGGTATCCTCTTGATGGAGTTGTGCATTTCGAGTTAGAAATAGACTATCCGTTTATTAAAGATGTTATTGATTATATAGAATCAGAATGCAAAAGGGTTGGCATAAAGTTTGTACGTATTAAACCTCGAAAAAAATGGATTGAGTTGTATAACACGCGGAGTAATATTACGGGGAAGATTTACGGTTTCCCAACAAGAAAGGCTCGGTGGTGCAATAGCTTATATAAATTAGATGCAAAAAGACAATTGGAAAATTGGATGAAATCACTAGGATTTTATGTGGTCCACTATATCGGTTATTGTGCTGATGAGGAAAAAAGATTTCTAAAGAAAAAGAATAAGAATGTCCATGAAGTTTATCCACTTGTGGAAAATAACATCGAAGAAGACACTATTTGGCAATGGGCTAAACATCAACCTATTTTTAACCATTATTATGAAACGCAGAAAAGATGTGGATGTATGTACTGCCCTTTATCATCGTACTTAAATTATGCTTATCTTTTGAAATATTATCCAGATAATTATGAGTACATGATTGATAAGATGAGAGAAACAGAAAAAATAAGAGAGGAAGAGCTTGGCAGAGCATTTGCAATCAAATCAAGCAATCCTAAATATAATGCGGATTATGTGGATTATATAGTGCGAAAAAAATGGGCTAGAAAACTAGAGGAGCAAGAAAATGATTAAAACAGATAAGGTAGTTTATAGGACAAGAACTCGGGAAGAATACGACTGGCTAATGGGGAAGCTCGATGAGGCAGGGTGTGAATGGAGAAGTGGAGAACAACCAAGAAAGTCGGGAGACGCGAATTATTGGGGGTTATTTTCATCAGACTGTTGTATTGATTTGAGTCGGAAACTTCTTACATGCGCAGAATTTGGTTTTTATGATAATGATTTAGACTATAAAGATTATGAATTTATTGAAGTATCAGACCTAATGGAAACTGAGAAAGAAACGGACACTCAAGATAAAACTGAGGAAGAAACGGACGCCCTAGAGGAACTTGAAGCTATTCATAAACAGTTGACTAGCCAAATTGGGGATCTAAGAAAGCAAGGTAAGGAACCAAAAGCTATTGAATATACCATCAAGGTTTGCTTTGAATGATAGGAGTGAGGAAAATGATTAAAACAGATAAGGCAGTTTATAGAACGAAAACACAAGAGGAATATGATTGGCTGATGGAGAAACTTGAAGAGGCAGGGTGCGTGTGGACAACTGGAAGAAAACCGACCGAGTTGGATACATTTCATATATATAAATCCGATACGTGCATTTTTGTGGAGGATAAAAAACTAATATATGCAGGTTTTGATTTTTATAAAAATGAATCAGACTATAAAGATTATGAATTCATTGAAGTATCAGACCTAATGGAAACTGAGGAAGAAACGGACGCTCAAGATAAAACTGAGGAAGAAACAGACGCCCTAGAGGAACTTGAAGCCATTCATAAACAGTTGACTAGCCAAATTGAGGATTTAAGAAAGCAAGGCAAGGAACCGAAAGCGATTGAATATACCATCAAGGTTTGCTTTGAATAAGATGGTATGCAGAGATTGCAGCGGTTGAAGAAAAGGATATTTGCAAATGAAAAATATTCCGAAAGCGAAAAAGTGCGAATGGTTAGAGGAGCATAGCAATGATACAAAAATTTAGAGTATGGGATAAGAAGCGAAAGACATTTAGGACAGATCTTTACCTTGATTGTGTAGGGCAATTTTTTAAATTTTCAAAAAAGACACCTTACGGCAAAGCGATAACATATACAAATGATAAAAATATGGAAATTAGCTATTCGACAGGCTTAAAAGATAAGTGCGGAGTAGAGATATACGAAGGGGATATTATAAAACCTTTAGGATTTGCAAGTTGGAAAGGGGCAGTTAGATATTGTGATAAAACGGGTGCATTTATACTAGATGACCACGACAATGATTTTATCCGTGATGAAAATGTGTACCTAAGCCAATTTACAGATAGTTTTGAAATTTTAGGCAACATTTACGAAAATAAGGAGCTATTAGAAAGTTTATGAAAGAAGAAGATTTGAAAAAAGCAAACGAGCTAAATAAAGAAATTGAAGAACTTGAAAACTTTTTAAATAAGGATAACTGGTTAAAAAACTTCTTTATAGATTTTAAGTTAAAAGTCAAAGTGCCTTATCTAGTGGGATATCTAAATTCCAGCTATGATCCACCACAACAATTGAAAGTAAAAATTAAAGAAATCATGAAAGAGCATCTAAAAGAGTTAAAAAAAGAATTTGAAGAACTATAAAGGAGACAAAAATGACAGTAGCAGAATTAGTAGAAAAGTTAAAAAGTTGTGATCAAGATAAAGACGTGCTAATAGAAGGTAGATCAGAACTAAAAGATATAGCATGTGTAAGCTCAACATATAATCTTGGAACTCAGGAAGAGTATATAGCAATTCAGGTGGAAGAATAGAATTTGGCTATGCGATAGCACAAAACATGACAGTTATATTCCAGGAGTAAAAAAGAAATGGGTAGCGGTATGTTAAAAGAATGTAAATGTATTGATTGCACAAGACGAGATATTGGCTGCCACAGTCGATGTGAAGACTATAAAAAATGGAAAGCTGAAGCAGATAAAGTCCGTAAGGCTATGAAAGAAGCCAAAGCAGATATTGGCTATGAATATAGAGAAGAAAGATATTCAAGGAAGCTAAGACAAAAAAAGCAATATACATATAAATAGAAGTAACCCTGCTAGATGCCTAGCAGGGCATATATATAGGAAGAAAAAGTTGCGGTGAGATTCCGCATATAACTTGATACAGGATATTAATAATAGGACGAGATGAAAGCTATAAGAGAGACCGTTCAAGCTGGTAAACTTCTTTTCACAAAAATCACTACCAGGAGAAAAAGGGATTTTCAAAAAAGAACAGAGAGAAAAAATCCAACAACAGACAGTGTAGCAAAAATAAATTATAAGCTGGCCATTAAAGATTTGAATATAAAACTTCACCATAATTTTAAGCCAGGAGATTTACATGTATCTTTGACTTATGCAGGAGATGAGCCAAGCAAAGAAGAAGCAAGAAAGAATCTTGATAATTTCAAGAGGAGACTTAGAACCTTATACAAGAAGCAAGGCATATATCTCAAGTGGATTGAAGTAACAGAATACGAAAACAAAAGAATCCATCATCACTTTATCTTAACTTATGTGGATCCAGTAAAGATTGCAGAGATATGGGAGCATGGATATATACATACATCACACCTAGACAAAACAGGAGACTGGAGAGCGCTTGCAGATTATCTGATTAAAGAGACAAGCAAAACATTTAGAAAGGCAGATACATTCTCAAAGAGGAGATACAAAACATCAAGAAGTGTAGCATCTCCAGATGTGAGAGTTGAAGAGGTGAGCATAAGGCAGATATTTGAGGCAAAGGCAACAAAGGGATATTACATAGACGAGGACAGTATATGGCAAGGAATAAATCCCGATACTGATAGACCATACCTAGAATTTGTTCAGGTATCACTTGATTCTAATCCATATAAAAAATATAGACGTGGCAGAAAAAGAAAATATAAAAAGGACCACATAAGAACAAGAGTTGAAAAGCAGATGAGCCTTGCACTGTAGCAGGGCAATTTTGAGGTACAAAATGACCAAAGAGGAATTAACAGAAATTATAATTGCAGATAAAAAAATACGGGCAAAGAAAGAAACGGCTGCCGCACTATATGAGCTTGCTACATCAGTTCCAGGTATAGATACTACTACACTGAAAGTACAGACATCGAGCAGAAGCGAAAACGAAATTATAAATAAATACCTTGACCTTGAAAGAGAATTAAAAAAAGACATTGCAGCGGTACTTGAGAAAAAAGAAACTGTTTATAAAAAATTGCAAGTGTTAGACGGAACAGAAAAAGACATCATGCAGCTTAGATATATCGGTGGGCTAAGTTGGGATGAGATTGCAGATAAAATAAACGTATCTAGTAGGCATGTTTACCGCATTCA
>QWCE01005476.1_pt1 | contig 14183 bp, 13 predicted proteins | sample 1972531 | NCBI WGS metagenome assembly QWCE01 (sample SAMN09866716, study PRJNA288562) | Human gut metagenome isolate term4_stool, whole genome shotgun sequencing... | reverse complement strand
ACAAGGATTGATGGAGATAATCACAGAAAATGACGAGTATTTTTTAACAGAAATCCCAAGTCTTATAGGTTCAGAAACAGCGTCTACAAGGCGTTCGAGAAAATCGAGAGGACAAAAAGCGTTGCAATGCAACACTAATGCAACACATTGCAACCTTTTGCAACAAAATTGCAACGGAGATATAGAGAAAGAAATAGATATAGAGTTAAAAAAAGAGGGGGAGATAGAAAAAATATCCCCCGTTTTTTACGGAGAATATAAAAATGTTTCCTTAACAGATGAAGAATATGGAAAGTTAAAGGATAAAATGCAAGGTCATAGGGAGAAAATGATAGAAAAGCTTTCGACTTATATGCAAAGCACAGGAAGAAACTACAAAGATCATTATGCGACCTTAATTCATTGGTATGAACAAGATAAAGGGAAATTAAAGGAGTGCAGTAAATCAACAGTATATACCCTTGAAGATTATGACAAGGGAGAACATTTATAATCTCATATAAGACGGTGGAGAGGCTTTTTTAGAGCGTTAATGGTAAAAGAGGTATCAGAATATAGCTAAGTGTGAAAACATCATGTGAGGGCTTAAAATTGCAGTATGGAAAAATCATCGTATTTATGATAAAATGACAGTGATATGATAATAAACTCAGTTATAAAGAGAGGATATATAAATGCGAATTCAATTTACAGTAAACGATGAAGAACTGAAAATTTTAACTAAAAAAGTTATAGAGGGTAATTACCCAAGTATTAGTGAATATTGTAAGTGTAGCAGTTTACAAGAAAATACAAGTTATGTTGACTTATATAATACCTTACTAAATAAAATAAGCTTTTTGCCGAAAGACAAAGAATTTGTTTTACGAGAGTTAATAGCAACACCGCCGGCTTTGATTGGCAGATGGTTTTATGAAAATGTAAATAAGGGACTTGTGAAAAATGATTCGTGGACAAAAAGTAATGCTTGATGCAGATTTAGCTGAAATATATGGTTATGAAACTAAAAACTTTAATAGACAGGTAAAAAATAATATTGAAAAGTTTGAAGGCGAAGATTTTATGTTTCAACTTACCGAGAATGAATTTGAAAACTTGAGGTGCAAAAATTTCACCTCAAGTTGGGGCGGCTCAAGGTACCTACCAAATGCCTTTACGGAACAAGGTATTTATATGCTTATGACTGTATTAAGGGGAGAACTTGCGATTAGGCAAAGCAGAGCCTTAATTAGAACATTTAAGCAGATGAAAGACTTCATTATTGAAAATCAAGATTTTATCGGTTCAAAAGAATTAGTCCAAATAGCTATTCAAACCAACCAAAACACAAATGATATTGCAGAAATAAAATCTCAAATGGCTACTAAAGAAGATTTGAAAAAAGTAATGGATAATTTTATCGATCCGGACACTTACAAGCATTTCCTTTTGATGAATGGAGATAAATATGCAGATAACAGAATAGACAGTTATATGAGCTTTAAGCAAGGCGGTAGAAGTAAAAATCTATCGTCTTTTTTAATTGCAACAAACAGGAGGAAAACTATATGCAAGAAAATAAAAATGAACAGAATACAGGAACAAAGACGATAAAGAAAATTGGGAAAGTAACCTATGAGGTTGTTGTCCACTTTAATGAAAATGCAACGGAAACCATGCAAGACAAATTAAAACGCATCATGCTTAGAGAAATGGAGATGGAAAAACATCAAAAAGGCGATAAAAATGATTAGAAAGTCCTTGACAAGTTGTTACAGGTGCAACAACAAAGAAATTTTTTATATTATGATTTGTATAATGGTAAGCAATGAATGCTCCCATAAGTCTAGTTTTACCTACACCAGTCGCCAAAGCAAATGTTAAAGACATAAAATCTCTCTCAAAATCAGAGCATATTGGATACATAGAGTGAACTCCACTAAGTGCAGACTCTAAGTCCATGTTCTTTTTTACATCTATATGCTTCATAATATCTTCCAAAATTTTCAGAGATTTTTCTTGTGGTTTTCTTAAAGACATAACTCCACTAATATAATCAGTAGAATATTCACTAAACATACTATTCATCTTCATCGCCCTCCTCGCAATCAAAGTCTTCATATGTTGGAGGATTTATTATATTTAAATTATAATTATCCCTGTCAAATTCGCACTTTGAAAGAAGCATTTGTGGTATCTTTTTTATATTAATATTTGAAAATTTGTCTACAAGGTCTGCATCAAAAGATTTACATGCAATGATTAAATATTCATCATCTTGCATAGTCGATTTTATTGATTCAACAAAAGGCTCATTTAAATGTCTTGTAGTAACAAACAAATACGATTTCTCGTTTGCCCTTGATTGTTTCCAGAAAATTTCACTGTCTGGATTGTAGTCAAAACCTTCATGCAGTGCTACTGCTGCTGCAAGCATGTCTGCATTATAATCTTTATTAATTATATATTCTCCAAAAGCATCTTTATTTATAAGACTTTCTGCAAGTTCGTAAAATCTATATGCTCCGCCGCCTTTCCATTTATATTCGCTTTTAGCTTTTTGAACTCTTGTGTTTCTTTTAAGTTCTTTTAAAATGTCTTTAGGTATTAAGTCCGTTTCTTTTCCTATCTTGTTAAGAATTTTATTGAAAGTTTTTACTTCATCAATATCTAAGTCTAAATCTTTTAAGTCGTCTTCTTTTAAATCGTAATACTCTTTTGAAACTGATATACCACCTTTGTCTTCACCTGAGATGACTTTATCAAGTCTAAGCTTACAATGTGTATAAGCGTGATCTCCCATTTCAATTCCTATATATCTTCTGTTCATCTTTTGAGCAACAGCAGCGGTTGTTCCAGAACCTAGGAATGAATCTAGTACTAAGTCGCCTTCATTTGTAGCTAAAGTTAGTATTCTTTCTATAAGACGTTCTTGCTTAGGTGTGTCAAAAACACTTCCTAAATTAAGTGCCTTTATTTCTCTTTTACCTTCTTGAGAATCTCCTACCTCATCTCTTGTCCAATATGTCATAGCTACTATTCCGTCTTTTACTTCTGATAAAAATTTTTTAATACGTGGAGTATTACTGCCATCTTCTCCAAACCAAATCCTATTATCTTTTCTAAACTCTTCAAATCTTTCTTTGCTTAAAACCCAACTTCTTCCTTTTGTTGGCAAAACTTTTCTACCACTAGGTGTTGTAATCTCATAAATGTTACTTTCTACAGCTGGACCAACTGATAAATCAGATGAAGTCCAATCACCTCGTGGATCATTGTCAGGATTTTTATATCTTGAATTTGATTCTTTACTTCTTGGTAATTTATTCAATTCAAATGTCGGTGAAAAGTTTTTTGCATACACTAAGATAATATCATGTGATCTAGATAGTGTTTTCTTTAGATTGACAGGAGCGTAGGCTCTTTGCCAAACTACTTCATCAACAAAGTTTCTGCGTCCAAAAATTTGATCACACAAAACTTTTAAATAGTGACACTCATCACTATCAATACTTATCCAAATAGTACCACTTTCTTCATCAAGTAAATTTCTAAGTATTTCGAGCCTTGGCTTCATTAGTGAAAGCCATGTGGAGTGCTCTAAATTATCATCATAATGTTCAAAAGCAGTCCCTGTATTGTATGGAGGATCTATATAGATGCACTTTACTTGTCCTGCATATTTAGATTCAAGTGCTTTTAAAGCTAACAAATTGTCACCATGAATAAGCATGTTCTCAGTATTAGGATCGTTCTTAATATTTGATTTTTCTTTATCTTCAATAAGTATTCTAGGCTCAACTTTTATTTCTTTATCCTTGCCGTACCATGTAAGCTCAAGTTTTTTACTCATTTTCTTCCTCCAATCTATACTTCAAAATTTAAAACATCTACAAATTCCACACTAAAGTCCTCATCTCATTAAATTCAGTAGTTGTGTGTGATATTGTATTTCTAATCATTCTATATATCATTATATCACATTTTACAATTTAATCATTACAAATTTCTAAAGACGGATATATTTCCGTCTTTTTCTAATCAAAAGCACCATTTTTGTCTTAGGGCTAGTGAAGGGGAAAATATTTCTCTTGTATAAGGTTAAAAATTCATACATTTTCTTCGCCTGTGATATGGGAGGGAAAAATAAATCCTAACAAGACTATCAAAAATGTCTTAGGACTAGTGAGGGGGGATTAGCCTTACTAATATTTACTTACTCAAGACATATAAATTTGTCTTAGGACTAGTAGAGGTGGATTTTTCTTTACAGGTCTACATCAAAAGAATTGTCATAAGTACTCAAATTTCTTCTAACTGTCCTAGGGAGTATGAGGGGATATTTCTTCTTCTAAAAAATATGAAAGGAGTAGATACGTGAATTTAGAAAATATACCAGAATATTTGAAAGAAAATGCAAGCTGGTGTCTATGGAAGTATGAGATAAGAGAGGATAAGGAAACAAAGATACCTATCAATCCAATTACAGAAGGATATGCATCTACTAAGAACTCTAAAACTTTCTCATCATTTGAAAAAGCAGCTGAAAAACTTAATTCATATGATGGACTTGGAATAAGAGTTGAAAACAATCTTGTAGCTATTGATGTGGATCACTGTGTTCTTAATGATGACTTAAATCCTCTGGCAAAAGAAATAGTTAGCCACTTTCCAAAGTCATACATTGAGTTTAGTCCAAGTGGCAAAGGTCTTAGAATCTTTACATTTATGCCGAGCTTAATAACTTACGACAAAAACATCTACAAGATGAAAACTAAAGAAGTTGAAGTCTATGTTGCTGGCTTTACTAATCGCTTTGTAACTGTTACAGGCAATATTTATCAAGAAGGAGATATTGTAGAAGAATCTGATGGACTTCTATGGCTTTTAGAAAAATATCTGAAAAGAGAAAAACAAATCAAGTCTAGTACACAAGGTTTTAAAAGTTACCTAAGTGATGAAGAAATTTTAGAAAAAGCATCTAAGGCTAGTAATAAAGAGAAGTTTTTAAATCTATGGAGTGGAGATATTAAAAGCTACCCTTCTTCAAGTGAAGCAGACTTAGCATTAACATCAATTCTTGCTTTTTATGCAGGTGGCAGTTTTGAGCAAGTAGATAGGCTTTTTAGAAAATCAAAACTATTTAGAGAAAAGTGGGATGAAAACAGAGGAGGAAAAACTTATGGTGAAATGACTATTGAAAAAGCTATCAATTCATTAGAAGAAACATACATGCCAATTCAAAGGACAGATCCAAATCTAGAGTTCGAGTATGGCATTGAAAAATTAAAAGAAATGGGACTACCATTATCATCTAAATACTCGTGGACAGATATAGGTGCAGGAAAAATCTTTGCAGACTTTTACGAAGACTCTCTTCGTTATGTTCCTGAAAGAAAGTCCTGGTATTACTATGAAAAAGGGATATGGATAGCTGATACAGGAAGCTTGAAAGCTATGAAGCTATGTATGAAGCTTGCAAACTTTATGCACACACTTGCTCTTGAAATAGACGATGAGCATAAGAGGAAAGCATACATTAAGTTCTCAAGTAGGTGGCAAGCAAGAGGATATAGAGTGAGCGTTTTAAAGGATGCAGAAGTTCATCATCCTTTAAACGTTTCTGACTTTGATAAAGACCCCTACCTTCTTAACTGTACGAACGGAACTTTAAATCTAAGGACAATGGAATTTTATGAGCATAGAAGTTCTGACTACTTAAGCAAGATGGCTGATGTCATCTATGACTCTAAATTAAAAAACAACAGGTGGCTTAGCTATATTGATGAAATTATGAGTGGTGATAAAGAAAAAGCTAAATTTTTACAGAAGATACTAGGTTATGGACTTACAGGCGATACAAGATATGAATGTATGGCAATTCTATATGGAATGACTACAAGAAATGGCAAAGGAACTCTTTGTGAGTCCATATTAAAAGTTCTTGGTACTTATGCCTGTGCATCAAGACCTGAGACACTTGCTCTTAAAAATAAAGTGAATAGCTCTGGACCGAGCGAAGAGATAGCGAGACTTGCTGGTGTACGCTTTGTAAATATTCCAGAGCCTGGCAAGGGACTACCCTTAAATGTCGCTCAAGTAAAAAGCCTAACTGGTAACGATACTATCAATGCGAGATTTCTTCACGAGAACTCCTTTGACTTTAAACCACAATTTAAAATCTACATCAACACCAATTACTTACCCATAGTCAATGATGTAACTGTATTTACCAGTGGAAGAATGCTCATCATTCCCTTTGACAGACATTTTACTGAAGATGAGCAGGATAAGACATTAAAGACAGAATTTGCAAAAGAAGAGGTAAGGTCTGCAATTCTTAACTGGCTTATTGAAGGCTACAAACTTTTACAAAAAGAAGGATTAACTATTCCCGATTCAGTAAAGAGTGCCACCTTAAAATATCAAAAAGAATCAGATAAGATAGCTATCTTTATGGAGGATTGCTTAGAAGAAGGAAAGGACTATGAAGTTAGGACTTCTGAAGTGTACGAAAGATATAGGTCGTGGTCTTTAGAAAATGGCTACTATCTTGAAAGCATGAAGACCTTTAAGCAGTCTTTAGAATCTAAAGCTAGCATACTAAGAAAGAGACCTAAAGATGGAAAACACAAAACCACAGTTCTGATAGGCTATAGGTTAGTTTCAGAATTTCTATAAAACTTGTGGCAATGTGGCAGATGAAAAATTTAATTTGTAAATCTTGTATCTATATATAAAATACTTTTTTACCTGCCACACTTGCCCTCATTTAAGGAGGTGATGCTTATGAGTGTGTGTAATTATACCTTTAAGCAAAAATAAAATAAGGAGGAAATATAAATGCTTACAAAAGAAGATTTAGAAAAAAAGTTTAATTTAAACAATAAGATCGTGGTTACTTCCCCAAAGGGAGCATCTACAGAATTAAAAAGAGAGAAAGACTATAGGTATCTCATCAAGAAAGATGAACAAGAAGTCAAGCTTAATGATTTAAAAGACTTAGTTCTATATTGTAAAGATATGCACCTTTATAGGAACAATGAACTTGTAAGTGAGGACGTGCTAAATAATGCTTTCAAGTTAAGGGATGTGATCGTTCTTCATAAGATTGACAAGACACCTATAAAAGTTGTTAAGGAAAAAATATATAAGTACACACTGGACAATCAAGACACAGTCATTCCATTCAAAGGAACAGAGAGTCTTGTAGAGTTTTTAAATCAAAATAGTTTTAAGCTATAAAGCTTTGTGGCTATGTGGCAGGTAAATATATAAGACTTAATACTTTCATTCTATATAGGAAGTTTAGTTTTCATCTGCCACACTGCCCCTATATTTTTAAGGAAAAATAATTTGTGACCTAGGGGCATCAAAATCTCTAGAAAGCTTTTCACCATCAACGGTGCCGCCCTCTTGTGCACAAAAACTTAGGTTCAAAGGGGGTATTAACCCCAAATATTAAATATAAAGGAGACATGTATAATAATGAAAGAAAATTTAAAAAGAAACGAAGTATTAGCTGGTAATTCTTACAGAACTAATTTGTGGAATTATTTAAGAAAGAAGAATGAATCATCATATGCAGATATTCAAGCTCTTGGTCTAATCAAGGATGGTTCACCTTTTATGGATACAAAGAGCACAGAATATTTTAGAGAGAAGCTCGCAGAAAAAAGTGTACTTAGAAAACTAGCTACAGTTTTTAATAATGATGTGGACTCATCTGCCATTGTAACTTTTCCAAATAAATCAATGGCTACTTGGACAAAAGCTGGAGAGCAAGACTTGTTTTCAGATGTTTTAGAAATGAAAGATGTGAGCTTAAAGCTAGAATATAACACGCTTTCTAACTTAATTACAATACACGAAGATTTATTGAGCAATCAAAATACTGACATTGAAAAAATAATTCTAAATACATTTGCACATAATTTTGCCAAGGCTGAAGATAAAGCATTTCTTACTGGCTCTGGTAATAAAGAGCCTTTAGGTATATTAGTCGATGATAAGGTTAAGAACATATCAGCTACGAAAGAAGTAAAGCTTGATGATTTGAAAAAGCTATTCTTCTCTTTAGATAGTGAATATAGAGAAAATGCTAAATGGATAATGAATGATAAAACAGCTCTTTATCTTCAAAGCTTAAAAGATAGTCAAGGTAAGTTCCTGTGGAATCAGTATGATGGCACTTTTATGGGGAAAGAAATTCTTATCTCTAACTTTATGCCAGATATTGATTCAGGTAAAAAACCAATAGCTTTTGGTGACTTTTCAAATTACTGGATTATTGAAAGACAAAATCCTACAATAAAAAGATTATCGGAGATGTTTACTCTTAAACAACACCAAGGCTTTATCATGCGTGAATACCTTGATGCAAAACTTATGGATAAAAATTCAGTTCTTACTTTATCTATAGAGGGATAATTACTATGCTTGATGTTAAAAAGAATGATATTAAGGCATCGGACAGCATTGAAGCATACGGCACTCTTTTTACAGTTCATTCTATGAATAGTAAAAATGCAAAAAAGAGTGTAGATAAAATTATCAAAGACTTAATATTGAGCAATGTAGATTCTTTTAAAAAAGCGAGTTTATCTGCTTAATTAACTTGATATAGTCTGAAAAGTACGGTAATATGTAATTGCCACTTGAAGACTGTCAGAAGGGAGGAAAATATGGAACAATTAAATAGACAGTCTTCTTACTTCTCAGATAATGAAAAGATTACAGCACTATACTGTAGACTTTCAAGAGATGATGATCTTCAAGGAGAGAGTAATTCTATCATAAATCAAAAAAACATATTAAAAAAATATGCTTTAGATATGGGATTTAAAAACTTAGAATTCTTTGTAGATGATGGATATTCAGGAACAAACTTTGACAGACCTTCGTGGAATAAACTAAGTGCCTTAATAAAAGATGGCAAAGTTGAAAATATCATTGTAAAAGATATGAGCAGACTTGGAAGGGATTATCTAAAGGTAGGCTTCTTCACAGAAGTTTTATTCCCAGATAACGATATACGCTTCATTGCCATTAACAATGGTGTGGATTCAAGTAAGCAGGTGGAAAACGATCTAACACCTTTTATTAATATCTTCAATGAGTTTTATGCTAAAGACACGAGCAAGAAGGTACAGGCTATATTCAAATCTAAAGGTCAAAGTGGAAAACCACTATCAACTAATCCACCTTATGGATATCTAAAAGATAAGGAAGATAAAAATAAATGGATAGTTGATGAAGATGCAGCAGAAGTTATTAAACTTATCTTTAACCTTTGTGTCAAAGGATATGGTCCAAGTCAAATTGCAAACGAATTAAAAAAGAGAAATATACCAACCCCTGCTGAACACTTTAAAACTATAGGTATAAACTATCCTGTTAGTGCTCCTAAAATTAAAGGCAACTGGAGTCCTGATACGGTCGCAATTATACTAGACAGAGAAGAATATCTAGGCAAGCTCGTAAACTTTAGAACAAAGAGAAAATCATATAAAACAAAGAAAAGCGTAGACAATCCAAGGTCTGAGTGGGCGATCTTTGATAATGTTCACGAAGCAATTATCGATGAGGAAACTTTTGATATTGTAAAAAGGATAAGAAAAGCAAGAAGAGTTCCAAATGACTTAGGTGAAATGCCAGCTCTTTCTGGTATGCTATACTGTGCAGACTGTGGAGCAAAACTTTATCAGGCTAGAGGTAAAGGCTGGTCGCATGAAAGAGAGTACTTTGTCTGCTCAACTTATAGAAAGCAAAAAGGTAAATGTACTTCACATAAAATAAAGAATATACAAGTCGAAGAAATACTACTTAAAGAGATAAGGAAAATTACAGCCTTTGCAAAAGAACATGAAGACGAGTTTGTGGATTTAGTTTTAAAGAAAAAGACTAGTGAATTAAATCAGACATTAAGGAGTCAAAGAAAAGAAATGGAAGATGCAAAAAATAGGATATTAAAACTCGATTCTATAGTTCAAAACCTCTATGAAGATAACTTGGCAGGTAAAATATCTGACCAGAGATTTGAAAAAATGGCTAAAGCTTATGATGATGAAGAAAATATGCTTCAAGCAAGGATTGCTGAACTTAAAGAAACCATTGCAATATCCCAGCAAGAAGAGCTTAATGTGGATTCATTTTTAAAGATAGTAAGAAAATATACAGATATTAAAGAACTTGATCCTGAAATCATTAGAACATTTGTAGACAAGATTTATGTAGAACAATTCGAACAAATTCCAGATACAAAATTAAAAAAGCAAACCATTTGGATTTATTGGAACTTTATAGGAAAAATTGACATTTAAAAATCGGCACAAAGGTTAATACCTTCATGCCGATAAATTTTTAAGAAAACTAATCCCTAATTAAAAGCAACTAAGGGTTCGTTTGAATGCGAAATGCTATCTTTCAGCCATTTTTATTTGAAGTTCATCCTCATTAATCCCAAACATAGCCTTACCCAGTCCAGTCGCCACCTCAGCTATAATCTTATTGTCTTCATAATTTTCGACTGCCTTAACTATTGCCTTAGCTCTTCTCTCTGGATCTTCACTCTTAAATATACCGCTGCCAACGAAGACGCCTTCAGCGCCAAGTCTTCTCATAAGTGCTGCGTCTTGAGGTGTTGCGACACCGCCAGCTGAGAAGTTTAGTACAGGTAGTCTCTTATTGTCATGAACGTATTTCACTATATCGTAGCTAACTCTATATTCCTTTGCAAAAGTATAAAGCTCGTCCTCTCTCTTCGACACAAGTAGTGAAATGCCGCCAAGTATTTGTCTTAAGTGGCTCACAGCTTGTACGACGTCGCCAGTACCTGCTTCGCCCTTGCTTCTAATCATCGATGCGCCTTCTTCGATCCTTCTAAGCGCTTCGCCTAGGTCTCTCGCTCCGCAAACGAAAGGCACGTCGAACTTGTATTTGTCAATGTGATTGTCGTTATCAGCCTTAGACAAAACTTCCGATTCATCGACGTAGTCAACGCCAAGTGCTTCCAAAACGCCAGCCTCAACAAAGTGACCGATTCTGCACTTCGCCATAACAGGGATTTTGACAGCTTTTTTGATCTCAAGAATCATTTCTGGGTCGCTCATCCTAGCAACGCCGCCCTCGCGTCTGATGTCCGCAGGCACTCTCTCAAGCGCCATGACAGCGCATGCGCCCGCACTTTCAGCGATCTTCGCTTCCTCAGGATTAGTAACGTCCATGATGACGCCGCCCTTAAGTGTATTTGTAAAGTCTAAAAATTTTTTATTCATAATATTCCTCCTCTTTTATAGCTATTATACTTTGATTATGGTATAATTAAAAGTACCAATTATAATTAATTTGATGGTACCAGATAGGAGGAGCTATGCAAATAGATTTGAAAGGCGATAGGCCCATTTATGAAGAGATATATGAATATTTTAAGGACGCAATACTTGAGGGGCGCTTCAAGAAAGGCGAGAGGCTGCCATCTAAGAGGGCACTAGCTAAAGAGATGTCTGTCGCTGTGAATACTGTTAGAGCGGCATACGACGCTCTTAGCTGCGAAGGTTACATAGAGAGCGTCGAGAAGCGCGGCTACTTCGTTAGCGAAATCGGCTCTTTGTATAATTTTAAGGCGGAGCCCATAAACGCGGCTAGACCAGAGAAGGAGAGCTACAAATACTCCTTTGCCATAACCGAAGGGGATAAAGAAAGCTACCCAATAGACAAATTTAAAAAGATTTTCACACAAGAAGTCATTTACGACGAGGAATTTTACGAGAGGGACTACCAAGGCCTTTTTGGCCTGCGCCACGAAATCAAGAATTACCTCTTCAAGGCGCGCGGCATCAAGACTAGCGAGGATAATATCATCATCAGTTCGGGTCTTGAGCAGCTTTTGACTATAGTCTTCATCATTTTGGATAAAAAGCTTCGACTTGGTCTCGAAAATCCCGGTTACAAGGAGCTCAAAACGCTTTTGAAGCTCAATAATATTGACTACGAGCCCATCAGCCTGGATAATAGCGGGATGAACTTCGAGCGCTTTAAGCGTGCAAACCTTACGGCTGCGCTACTTACCCCGTCAAATCAATTTCCGACGGCGACCGTCATGCCGATTAAGAGGCGTTTCGAGTTTTTGAACTGGGCTTATGGGGCAAGCGGCCGCTACATCATTGAAGACGACTACGACAGCGAGTTTAGGTACTCATCGAGGGCACTCTCACCCTTAAAGAGCCTCGACGAGATGGATAAGGTCATCTACATCGCGAATTTTTCAAAATCCATCAGTCCCTTGTTAAGACTTAGCTACATGGTTTTGCCGAACGAGCTACTTAAGAGGTACTACGAGGTCAAGCCGCAGATCAACTCGACCGTGTCAAACATAGTTCAGATACTTGTCAAGGACTTTATGAAGGGCGGCCACTTCGAAAGGCAGCTCAACAGAATGAAAGGCATTTACAATAAGAAGCGGCTCGTGCTACTTGATGAGCTCGAGGACATCCCGGGTGTTCACGCTATCGACTCCATGGCCGGTATGCATCTTAAAGTTTATGTGAGTGGCGTAGATGATTATGAAGACATTGTCAAGGCGCTTCAAATGAATGGCATAAAAGCCTCAAGACTCAAAGACTATTATCTAAAAGAGGAGGCTATGGCGAAGGATGCGCTACTACTTGGTTACGGGGCTATGGCTGAGGATGAGATCCGCTCTGCCATGAGCATAGTGAAAAAAATAATTCTGGACTTGAAAAAATAGTAAATTTATCATATAATAAGTATATATGAGGAGGAAATCATGAGTATTAAGATTATAACGGATTCACGAATACGAAGTGAAATTTGAGGAAGTTTTAAATAAATATGATAAGGCGATATACGTATCGCTTTCTACTGGCATGTCGTCAACTTTTAACAACGCAGTTCTTGCGAAGAACTCTTTGGGGATAGGTGATGACAGGCTTTTACTAGTTGACTCGCGCGGCGCATCCATGGGTCAAGGTATGATGGCTATAAATCTTGCAAAGCTTGCGAAGGGGGGCATGAGCTTTGAGGAGCTAGAGGCTTACGCGGATAATTTTGTGAAGAACACGAGATATGTTTTCTTCGTCGATTCGCTTGAGTACTTGCAAAGAGGCGGCAGAGTCTCGAAGCTTAAGGCGACTATCGGCAATTTAATCAATATGAAGGTAATTCTTGATGTGCATGCCGATGGAGTAATTTATACAAAGGACAAGGTCAGAGGAACTAACAGAGCCATAGCTAAGACCGTAGACATATTTGAAGAAGAGGTCGGATACGAGCTTTATGATGACAGGATTATGGTTTGCCACGCAGATTGCATAGAGCTTGCGACTAAGGTAAGGGACGCGCTTGTAGAAAAGTATCCCGATAAGCTTATAGAACTAAATCCATTCGCCGTGAGCATAGGCGCTCACACAGGTCCGGGCACAGTTCATATATGCGCAGTGAGAAAATTTAATTAGCTAGGTGTATTTATAAATTTTATCTATACTAAGAGGGCCATATATTGTAATTTATTATACAAGCGGCGATTTATGCGAAATCCATTGACATATTTAAGATTATGGACTATAGTATAATTAAATTGTAAGAATAATCTTAGACACATAATTTACACCACCTAAAAAAACGTTCATTGGCCGAGCGTTTTTTTTGTTTGCAAAAACTATTTTCAAAAATAATAGCTGGACCTCGTGGCCCAGCTATTGTCATATAAAAAAGTATTTACTTAGATAAGCTTTTTTGCTTCTTCTAAAGCTTTGTCGTAATCAGGATGATTAGTTACTTCGCTAACGATTTCTTGGTACTTGATAGTGCCGTCCTTGTCAATGATAGTGATGGCTCTTGCAAGTAGACGAAGCTCTTTGATCACAAGACCGTACTTTGTACCAAAATCAAGGTCTCTGTGGTCTGACAAAACGATGACCTTGTCAATGCCGTCTGCAGCGCAAAATCTTGATTGGGCAAATGGTAGGTCGCAGCTAAGTGTCAAGACAACTGCATCGCCTAGCTTAGCAGCTTCTTCGTTGAATCTCTTTGTTTGTAGTTCGCAAACAGGTGTGTCAATGGAAGGAACTGAGCTGATGATAACGACTTTGCCTTTCACTTCGTCAAGAGAAAACTCTGATAAGTCATTCTTAAGTGCCTTAAATTCAGGCGCTTTGCTGCCTACTTTTGTTTCTTCACCAATT
>QWCE01009869.1_pt1 | contig 14189 bp, 14 predicted proteins | sample 1972531 | NCBI WGS metagenome assembly QWCE01 (sample SAMN09866716, study PRJNA288562) | Human gut metagenome isolate term4_stool, whole genome shotgun sequencing... | reverse complement strand
GGCGGCGACAAAACGCACTGGCCGCCGGACACCGCCGCCCGGCTACGGCCGACAAAACAGCCCGTCTGTTTTACGACAGAACGGGCCGTCTGTGACATTGAGGCACCAAACCAACTGAATGCCAAAACACCCTGAAGTAACTCCATCGATCTGATAACTGCTAATTTGGGGTGCAAGGTAAGTAACAACCGGAAAGCACACGAAGAAAGCGACAAAATCGAATTTCTTTTCAATTGGCGTTGTTTCCTTGCCAGCGATATAAAAGTTGCGAATTTTCTTTAGCACCCACAAGGAGAATACCCAAATAGCAACCGAGACTGCCGTTCCGTAGTATTCTGGTAATGGATCATAGATTGATATCAGGAGTCCTACAATTGATGTTATAAGGATAACCGAAGTTACCACTTTGGAATGTAGTTGAAGAATTGTGTTCATAATGCCACCTGAGTTATTGTCAGACACATGACTACAAACAAGCACATACTCAAAAAACGCTTTTTCATTATATTCTCCCTTTCAGATATTCATGATTGATATATCGGTTTTTGTTAGGGACAAATGGTCTTTAACCATAATAGCCGGTTTTATAGCAATTCAATGTTTCTATGCAGCGGAGATTTAATTGTAACTCATCGGTCTCACCTTCACTTCATAAAATCACAACTTCGCTACTTTCATAATATAAAGACAATTTCCTTGACATTTTGCAACAAAGTATTCTTCTTTCAAGAATATCTAATCCGAAAACAATATAGCTTTATCTGTCAAGAAACTATTAGGTAGCGCGGTTTCTTGATAAGCCTTTCCTTATATTTTTCAAGTCGTAGATTGCTCAGGTTCCGTCTTATCACCCGTATAATAGAGCTACTATCTATCAATCTCATTCTCGTCCTCGGCGGCCATCTTGGTTTTGTAGAAAAGGATAAGTGCTAAAACTTCATCAATTACGTATAACGAGCAGAGAACCATGAGCGGGGAGCCATACCTAAATGATACACTATCGCCAAGCATGATGCCCAAAGACGACGGAAGAATAACAACAATAAATCCTATCGTCCGAAAAACCTTCTTAAACTTGACAAACTGAGCATCCTGCTCCTCTTCCAAAATTGAATATGGCTTAGCATAAAACTCTCGCAGGCAGATAGCTATAACGCCATAGATGATTGCCTCTTTATAATTATGGGTAAAAAAGACAAAATTTGTCTGTACGCCTCCTTCTATAATTAGAAGACATCTATTTCCCCAATCTGCAACAGCAAATTTTCTGTGTAATCAAGCGCAATTACTCCAAACATATCTCAAAATGCAACTTCGCGTAGAGTTCAGATTAGTAAAATGCAAAATACACTTCTTCCTTTGACGCTATATTCAAAAAAGATGTAATAACTACTGAATATTGTTTTTGTTTCGTATATCGGTTCGTGTTGCAGTTTTAAATTTCTACCGTCTTATATCTACGAAAGGCATAAATCAAGCAAAACTGAAAGATGGGAGGGATTTGATAGCAGATCATAAATTACACACGATTTATGCCATAACACGGTCTAATAATTATTACTACGCAGAAAGGAAGCTAAAATGAAAGCATTAAACAAATTTTTATCTCTCATTCTCTTCTGCGCAATGGTTATGAGCTTATGCATTCCCGCATTTGCTTCTGAAAGAATGTCAAGTGAAGAATTGGACACCCCCTTTATAATGGATATTGATAATGGTAAACTCTTTTCCGCAGAGAGCGACGATAAAATAGTTGCAATTTTAACCAACGACGATCTACATCTAATAGATATTTCCATCAGCTATTCTCCCGCTCGTGATGAGGTCTATCATTGGGCAATCAGCGACTATCCCGACGACGAGTTCTCTTATAATGACAGCTTTTGGACCGCTATCATTACATATGCAGAAAATCACTTAGAGGATTCTAATCTCGTTCTTTTCACCACGACTGTGTATGATGCCCCTGATTCTAGTATAGATATGTGCGCTTCTGCCAACGGGGATTTGCGTGACCAACTAGTTAACTTATTAGGAACCGACATCTATCCCTCCAAAGAACGACATCGCGAGTCTTATCAAGGCGTAACTTTCACCGTTTATGAGCAACTCACCTTTGATATCCGTTCCGTCCAAAACGTCTCGTGGTCTACCTCTATTACGGTCGCAAGTTTGATTGTTGGGTATTTAGGAAAAGTTGTAAAAGAGCCTTTGGTAGTTACTATCTGTAGTGTTTTTGGTGTTGTTCTTGATGCTGCTTCTTATCTGCCCGCAGGAAAATCACTCAACAGATACAGTTGCGCTGGTTTATATTCTCACTATACTCAGGCATCAGGTAGTAGTAAAGTCTATAATAGAACCTACCGCTATGTATATTATGAGGGTTACGAAGAGGTTGACGGATATCTCCGAGCACAAATCGACTCGAGTTCAAAAACGGTCGAATTTGACAAGGGGCAGTCATACTATTACGATTATCCCTTACAAGTGCAGGATGCATATCAATCTTACAAAATTATGGGATGATTAATGATGAATAAGCACTTTAGTGTAATACTGGCTACAGTCACAGGAGGTATCGCAGCACTATTTACTTTCTATACAGCTCTTCGACTCCATAATGCAGGTCTTTTTATGGCAACCTTCCTTTATGGAAGTACTGCATTGAAATGGTATAAACAATGGAAAAATGGCGAAGATGATTCCTAATTAGATTTTCATCTTTTTGAACTCAAACTCCAATGCAAAAGATAGCGCTATAATTAACTAACAGAATTTACATAGGATTTCTTATCGCGCCCCCCATTTTTGCAAATAAACGGAGACCCCGCGCTGCCATCTTGCAGTACGGGGCCTCTATTTATTTTGCATTATAGCGCTACACCGTGAAAAGGTGTTGCACCTTTACTGTTTCGTTGTCTTATATTAGCAAAAGGCATAAATCAAATTAGCCAAAAGGGGAGGATATTTTAACAAAGCTCGACGCACAAATGATCTATGCCTCATCATAACTCAATGACTATTACACAGAAAGGAGACAGAAATGAAACCTATGAACCGACTTCTATCATTCGTTCTCTCTTGCGCAATGGTTATGATCCTATGTATTCCAGCGTTTGCTATTAATTTGCTGACAGACGAACCGTTCGACGAACCTTTTGTAATGGATATCGACAACGGCAAGCTCTTTTCCGCAGCATCCGAAGACAAAACGGTTGCAATTCTAACCAACGATGACCTGCATTTAATAGATATATCCATCAGCTATGATCCCGCTTGTGACGAGGTCTATCATTGGGCAATCAGCGATTATCCAGTCGACGAGTTCTCTTATAGTGACAGCTTCTGGAACTCTGTTATTGCGTATGCCGAAAATCACTTTGAGGATTCCGATCTCGTTCTTTTCACTACGACCATTTATGATACGTCTGACTCGAGTGTAGATGCATCTCTTTCCAGTGAATCCAACCTACGTTAACGCCCCGCAAAAGTAACTTTAGCTCTACAATACTCAGATCACAAATTTGAAAGGATGGATAAAATGAAAAAGTACTTGTCGCTGATTCTTGCGTTAGGGATTTGCATGAGCATGTGCGTTTTTCCAGCAGCAGCAATTTCTGCGAATGAGGCAGAAAATGAAGTGCTCACAGAGGACGAATTTACAGAGCTGCTTACTGCTGAGATGTCCAGCAACGAGTTTGGAGGCCTTTATTATGAAGGAGATACGCTTGTTGTTAATGTTATCGCGTCTCAGAAGGCAACATCTCTCAGGCCCCAGCTTGCTCAAAAGGCACCCGAAGATATTGACGTGGAATACCGCACAGTCACGTACTCCCTTTCTGAGTTGGAGCGCATAAAGAATTTCCTTACAGGATATATGTCTGATTATAGCATCATGATGCTTGATGCAAACGAAATTACGAATCAAGTGGATATTAGTCTAAAAGACTATAGCGACGATAATATTGAATCAATTAAGGCCGCAGTTTTAAGTCACGGCGGAAAGACGGATTATCTGAATTTTATCGATGACAGCAATAACGTGATTCGTTCGACTGTAGGCTATGAAACAGATAACAACGCTTCGCCTTTCTCGCTTTACGGTAAAGTTCCTGTTTCCTTTACAGCAAAGGCATCCACTACACAATATCTCACGGGTGGCAAAATCCTTATCGGAAATTACGCTTACACGCTCGGCCCGGCTCTTTCAGCTTCGAAAGCATATTCAGCGGGACATGGATTTAGCGGAACAGTTGATGTAAAAGATCTTATGGGCACAAAGATTGGAAGTGCTACTAGCCACCTCGGAAGCTTGTCCGGTGATTGGTCTAAAATCACACCGTATGGCGGCGAATTTTTCCCTGTCGTGGCGAAGGCGACCCCAATCGCTGGAAAACAGGTTTACATGTTGGGAGCAACATCTGGAGAGACCGTAGGCAAAATTACCAGAACGGGTGTTTCTGTCCAGTTTCCTCCGTATGTGACTCTGACGGATATGTGCGAAGGAAATTACGAATGCAATCCTGGCGATAGTGGAGCTGGATTATTTGACAGTGGAGCCAAGGATGTCCTCACGGCTTCATCCAACGCAAAGACTTATGGAATCCAAAGCTCGGGAAAGTTTAACGAAAAAGGCGAATGGATCGGACCCAGCTATTTTACGCCAATTTCTAATGTATCGTGACAAGAGAAATGCAGGTAACTAACCTCTAAATTGTCTTGCCGATTGTAAGCTCAGTAAAATACCCATAAGCCATAATCTTAAAAACAGTCTCAAGGCCCTACCATATCTGGGTAGGGCCTTTTCTGTTCAACTACTCGCCGTAGTATTGTGGTCTACCGACAGAGGTAAAGCCCTCCTTGCCGGTAATGACCACATTATTATATCCGCTGGCGCAGTGAATGATTAGCAATTCTCCGTTTGCGTCCCTGCCGCCAACGATGCCCACATGGGAATTATCCGGGTAGAATACCAAGTCACCGGGCTGTGCGTCCGCCCACGAAATATCGGTACAATAGCTGTGCTGCATGGTGGCTCCGCCGCCGTGGCCGATGATGTAGCTGCCGCCGGACTGATTGTAAATCACCCAATCAACGAATCCCGAACAGTCCAGCCCGTAGGGCCGATAGGTCCCGGTGGTGGAGCTGCCTGCCGCTGTGACCTGCCGCAGCTCACCCCATCGGGCGTCCCAGCCAATCACAAGAGATTTTCCTCCCCAAAAATAATTCACCTTGCCGACAAGAGAACAGGCGGTGCGTACCACTGCTTCACGCTCGGGTGACAGATCTTCCGGCAGGCCGCGGATCAACGACGCCGTGTCTCCGCTGACGGAGTACACATCTTCTATCAACTCCAGCAGGAGATCCCGCTGCTCAAGCAGCTCGTCCAGCGCTGCGATCTGGTTACGGTTGAAATGATACGCGGTTTTCATCTCCTCTGCCGTTTTTGCGGTAATGGTGATATAGAGGTTTCTTTCCGTCCAGCCATCGTCGTCACCGCTGCCGGGGTGGTCAATGACCTCAATGCGGTGGGCTATGGTAGTCATATCCCAAAAGACCGCTTTCAGGCGCGCAATGCGGTCGGCATCCATGGTAGCCACGTCCGCGGCGTCCACATCGTCGCTGCCCGCCACCTTCACCGCGAACACCGCCAGAACTTCCACCCAATCGGCAGACTGCCCGGTCACGGAGATGGAGTCGTAGCTGTCCGCTGTTTGCAATTCCTCCAACCGCTCGTTATACTCATAATTGACCTGCGCCACCGCAGCGGAGATCGGCACAACACCCGCCTCCCGGCTCTCGTTGGAAAAGAGGATACCAAAGGGTGATGCCACGATTGCCGCCACAAGGATCACCGTCAGGAGCAGCACCAGCACCACCGCACCGCCGCCTGCCGACAGGATCGAGCTGACCGTAGACGCCACTCCTTTCCCGATTTCTTTCACTGCCTGGACTGCCACGCTGCCCAGCTTTTTGGAAGCCCTTCCGCCGCTCTGCGCGGATTCCTGAAGCATCTTCCGCTGCGCCTTTCTCTGTGCCGCCGCCCTTGCGCGGCGCGTGATGATTGCATTGTTCGGCGTTGCGTGGTCAGTTGGTCGAACACGCATGGTGCGCGTGACCTTGGTCATGACCTGTCCGCTCTTGGGGGCAGGACCGCCCTTGACCGATGCGCCCGAATTGCCTTTCTGCGGAGGGGCCGTTGTGCCTCCACGGTCGGACGGTGGAGGTACAATGTGCCGCTCTGCTGTTCTTTTCTCGGCAAGGTTCCGCCGATAGGCGGCTTTTGCGTCCTGTATGGCTTTCTGCCGCCCACGCTCCTGCGGGGCGGCATTTGCGCTTTTTGGACCTCCGCAATTTTGCGGAGGTACGGTCTGATTTCCGACTTCGTTTCGCGCATATTTTTCTCCACGCGGTCGGTGGCGTAACGCACGGGATCGCGGCTTTCCGGCTCCTTTTCCCGCTGCCGCTTGTCCATGTGCTGTTTCAGAAGGGAATCGGCGTCTTTAGGCGCGGGGTTCTTCAACTTTGCCTTTGGCGTGTCCATGCCGGGTCTGATCTTCAAGTCCCGCATGGCGTCACTCCTCACCGGGGCGTGTTGACATTAGACGGTACAGCTCCGTATTTTTGGGCAGCTCATTGGCGAAAGGCACGATGGCTCTGCCCACCTTGATGAGCCCGTGGCCAGCCGGGGCATTGTCCACATAGCTCATTTGCGTATCCGATGCACCCAGCAGACGGGCAAGCTGCTCCCGGTCGGTGGTGGCCTGATTGAGCATCAGCAGGAACTCGGAGTTTGCGAACATCATACGCGCTGTATTGGACAGCAGACATTCCTCCACATTCTGTGTGATACCGGTGAGCGTCGCGCCGTATTTACGGAAGCGCTTCCAGCACTTGTAGAGGAATTCGCTGCTGTAATTGGTAATACTGCGTCCGCTGCCGCTCCCGTTGGCGAAAAACAGGTAGATCTCGTCGATGTAGACATGGGTGTATTTTCCCTCTCTGCGGTTCTGGATAACGCGGTTGTAAATGGCGTCCAGCATCACCAGCAGGCCCACCGATTTCAGATTTTCACCCAGGTCCTGAATGTCAAAGCAGAGGATACGGCTTTTTGTGTTGATATTGGTCTGGTGGGAAAAAACATTCAGACTGCCCACCGTGAACAGCTCCAGTGCCAACGCGATCCGGTGCGCCTCCGGGTTGACCTGCTTCATCAGGTCGTCATAGAGGTCCTTCAGCGTGGGCGGCTCGCCCTGATAGTTTTTCAGATATTCTCGGTAGATGTTTCCCACGCTGCGGTCAATGATGGACTTCTCCTGCGGCTCGATCTTATCCGCGCCCATGAGCTGTTCATACAGTGACATAATAAACTCGGACTTCATCACCAGCGGCTCCTTGCCATCGCCATACCCCTCGGACAAGTCCAGCGCATTGATGTGACAGCCATTTGGGTCAGCGGCGGAGATGGTGATGACCTCACCGCCCAATGCCCGTACCAGCTCCCCATATTCACGCTCCGGGTCCACGATGATAATATCATGGTCGGTGGAGAGCGCCAGCGCGGAAACCTCCTGCTTTGCCGCCATCGACTTGCCTGAGCCGGACACACCGGTAATAAAGCCGTTGCCGTTGAGCAGGTTTCCTCGGTTGCAGATGATGAGGTTATGCGATACGGCGTTGACACCGTAGTAGATACCGCCCGCGTCCTGGATCTCCTGCGACTTGAAGGGCATGAGAACGGCGGTACATTCCGTGGTCAGTGTGCGGGTAGCGTCAATGCGCTTGAGACCGAGGGGCAGCACCGTATTCAGCGCGTCCTCCTGCTGATAGCGCAGGATATTAAACTGGCAACCGCGTGCCCGCCCGATGGCTTGCAGAGCCTCGGTGTCCTGATCGAGCTGTTCAAGGTTATCTGCCAGGTGCGTCAGCGTTACCAAAGCCAGCATCATGCGCTGGTCGCGGCTCATGAGGTCGTCCATAAACTCCTTCGTTTCGCTCCGCATCTGCTCCAAGTCATAGGGAATATTGGCGGTAAAATTGTTGCTCTGATTCTGCCGCTGCTGCCAGCGGGTAATATCCGATTCCACGGACATAATGCGCTTGCGAATATCGCTCACTGCTTCGTCCATCGCCACAGGGATAATGTCAATGGAAAGCATCATATTCCGGGGATAGTCCATCAGCTCCGTAATCATCGCGTCAGAAATGAAGCTGGCATACTCCCGCAGGAACAGGGTACGGCCCACATGATCGCCCAACTCATAGTGATTTTTTTGAAAGGAAATACAGTCCGGGGCGATGCAGTCCCGGAAGTCATGTCCCCTTCGCATGGTGTCCTCCAAATTGAACCGGAATAGCTGCTCCTCGCCGGGGCGATAGAAGTCGTGCAGAAGCCGCAGACGGTCATTGACCGTGATCTCCCGGACACTGGATGACATACGGGAAAGTCCCGTGGTAAGGTCAGTCCCAACACGAGAGAAGAACGCGCGGGCCTCCTCCACGCTTTTCTTCTCCGCCGAAACGGTGATGTACTTTTCCTGAATGAGATTGTTGCTCTCCGCCGCCTTACCCAACACAAGCGCGTTATACTCGTTGCGGTAGAGATCGCGGCGGTCGCCCTGCATGGGCATGAGCAGCGTCCGACCGAAGTCCTTTTGATTGAGCTGACGGTTAAAGAGCGTGATCTTCGCCGTGGCTCCGATGGGCAGCGAGTTCAGGAAAGAGCAGTAGGTCATAAAGAGTTCCCTCTGTTTTTCCGGGGAGGCCACGGCGTAATTGACATCAAAAAAGCGCCAAGTTTTTGAAAACTTGCCGCTTACCTGAAACACGCCGTCTTGATAAATACGTTTGATGGGAATGGATTTCTGGACGCTGCGGGGAACGGAAAAGGCGTCCCGTTCCGCGCTGCGCCGATGCTTGAAAAAGATCAATGTTTCTTCACCTCTCGTTTCATCGCTTCTTCATAATAGTTTTCCGCTTTCCAGACACGCTTGCCTGCCATGATGACCTCGGATTTCAGCCACGCCCACAAGAATTGCTCCAGCGTGAGGCCGTTGTACTGAAAGAATCCGGCAGCGGCCACGGGAGCCGCGCCGACAATGCACACCCAGCTTACCGTTTCCCGGTCCAGCACATGGTTTAGGCCAAAGTACAGCCCCACCGCAGCGCCCACCGCCAAAACAGAGCAGACAAATTGCCGCACAGATAGGCCGAAAAAGAGCGTTTCACGGTACGCGCGAATTTCCTTGTTGATTTTGATTTCCATAATCAATCTCCTAAAAAAGAAAAGCAAGTAGCGATGGGCTACTTGCTTTTCCTGTCTATTTAATAAAATGTATAGTTTTAATCCTCGTCAGCGGCACTGATCCTGCGTTTTTCTGTTCTTCTCAAATTTGGCAACGGCTGACTTGTCGTAAAACTTCATAGCATCTATTCCGTCGTACTCTTCTTTTTTCACCAGATAATTTCTTGTGATGCCGTGCTTTTTACAATAGTTCAGATACCTTTGCATTCCCTTCCAGCAGGAATTTTCCTTATCTCGATTCTGCTCATCAGCCAGATATTCCGTTGCATTCCAAGCGGTGCAATGGAAAAGATCAGATACCGATAAAATCGAGTATCCTTGCTCCAGTTTTCCAAAGAAGTCTCCTTCCACATCAAACAAGGTCAAGTCATACCACATAGCCTGCTTCTGCCTGATTCGCGGCTCGTCTCTCCAAACCTGAAATTGAAGTTCAAGCCCCATATCCTCAACAAATGCATGAGCGATCACCCCTTTCGGAAAAGCATCGCCCTTAACCATGATACAGCCCAAAATGTACTCCTCGTTGCCGTACTCGTCGCGTCTTTGCTGATACTCTTCCGTTCGGTTCAGCTCTCGCTCCACGATACGGACGATCTTCTCACGGTAATTATCCATAAACGTCTCCTTTATAATCCAAGCATTTCCTTTGCAATATGGTCAGCGGACTTCACCAGGCCCACCAGCACCAGCAAATTAAATATGACCTCGCCCAAATAGCTCCACACCTGCGTCACTACGGAGGCACTGCTATCCACCACCGGCGTACCGCTGGAGGAAAAGGCCGAAAAGATGATGCAGGCCAGAACGATCACCGCCCCTTCCATGCACACGCCCACATAACTCCGCAGAAACGCCTTGCCGAAATGGGAAGTCCCCTCTCCGGCAAATGATGCCAGTGCCACAGGCGAGAGTGCAGCGTACATATAGATCTTAAAAAAGCGCCCATAGACGGTGAGGATCATAATGAAGGCCAGCACTGTGATCATCAGGCTTCCCAGCAGCGTCACCAGCCAAAGCGGGATACTCGCCAAAAAGCCCACATCTCCGATGGCGTCCGCGATTTCCTGCGGCAGCGCCACGGATGCGCCGGTCAAGCCGCCTACGCTGCCCGCCGCCGTTGCCACAATGCCGCTGCACACATCAAATACATCTACCAGCAAATCCATGCCGTAGGTGATACCCAGCTTTGCCAGCACAAAGTAGATAAAGTGCCGCAGCAAATGCTCCGGCCTTTGAAAGTCCCGAAAGCCGGAAGCGCTGCGAAAGATACCGATGGCAAAGAACAGCACCAGTAGCCCGTAGCCGATGGCCTGCATTCCGCCATTGATGGTCACAATGGTCTGCCAGATGGTGCCACCCTTGAAGGTCTGGGGTGATTCCGTCAGCAGTGACCACATTTCCGTCATTTTACTATTCCAAACGCCAAAGGCGTTGGTCAGGTTTTCTACGATCCAGTTATTATCCAAATGAAAATCACCTCCCACAAAGGAGCCGGGAGATCCGCCGCAAGGCAGTATCTCCCGGCTCTTTTTATCAGATCGCGCCGATGGCGGTCAGAATTTCCTTTGCAAAGGCGATCATCAGCCCACCAAACAGGCAGAGAAAGCCCTGCGTTCTCTGGCTGGCATCGTGGGACTGGATCGACATACCCACCTGCACGATGCCCCAGCCGAGAATAATGACGCCCAGCGCCTTGATGATGCTGAAGATAAAATCGGAAAGATTGTTTACAATGTCCAGCGGATCGCCGCCCGCCGCCATCGCGGGCGTGACGCAGCAAAGACAGAGAACAGCAGCCCCAGCCGCCGTCCAATAACGCCGCTTCACCTTATTCGGCTCCATCGGTTTCCAAAGGTTCTTCTTGTTCAGATTCATGTTTAGGTTCCTCCATGTCAATAAAATCATAATCATCCAGTGATTTGAACGCATAGGGCAGGTCAGGCAGTGCGTAATCCGGCGCGCCCTGCGGCTTGTGGATATAAGGCTTTGCCTTACCGTCCGTCGTCAGCTTAATGTTGGGATGGCGCTTGATGTTGTACTTTTTGTCCAGTACAGGATCTTCCCCTCGTATAAACAGGATCGCTTTATGGGTGTCCAGTTTTCGTACCTCGTCAATGGTCATCAGGTCGCGGCCCGTCTGCTGGAAGTTGGTAGAGCTGGAGCCGCTGCGTCCCTTCGTTTGCCCTCGTGTGCGTGTGGCGATGGTTTCCTTGCCCAGCAGCTTTACGATAAACTCCAACGAAGTCGGCTCGTTGCCGCCGCCGAGGAACAGCAGCGTGTCGCAGTTGCCGATGATGCTTTCCCATTCCTTTTCGTACAGCGCCTTGATCTGCTGAATGTTCTGCACGATGATGTTCAGCCCAATATTGTAGCTGCGGCAGGTAGCCAGAATCTTCGGATAGCTCTCCGGCTGGGCCACATTCGCCCATTCGTCCTGAATGACACGCACCGGCACAGGCAGACGTCCGTTGTGTTTCTCGTCCGCCCTGCGGTAAAGCGCCTGAAAGCATTGGGTGTAGAGCATTCCCACAAGGTAGTTCATGCTGCTGTCATCAACAGGGATCACGCAGAAGATGGCTTTTTTCTTCTCACCCAGGCTGCCAAAGTCCATCTCATCCACCATTGTCATTCTGGCATACTGCGGGATATTGAAGGTGGCCAGCCGCACGGCGGCGCTTACCAAAATGGATTTTGCGGTCTTGCCTGCTGCCTGCTTGAAAGCCTTATATTGCTTCACTGCCACATGGTTGGGCTGTTCTTCTTCCAATGCCCGAAAGAGCATATCCAGCGGGCTGCGGTATTGATCGTCCTCCTCCCGCACCTCGGCAAAGTTCATCATGTAGATCAGCATTTCAAAATTCTGTTCCTCCGGGGGCGCTTCGCTGACGAGGTAGAGCATAAGGGCTGAGTCCAGCGCGATCTCCGCCTTCTCCCAGAAGGGATCGTTGCTGGAAGCGTTGCGGGGTGTGGTATTTTTGATGAGGTTATCAATGAGGGTCAGCACGTCTTTTTCGCTGTGAATGTACGAAAAGGGGTTGTATCCGTCGGAATGGCTGGGGTCGATCAGGTTGAACACCCGGACTTCGTAGCCCTGCGCTGCCAACAAAGCGCCTGCCGCGCGCAGCAGCTCGCCTTTGGGATCTGTGATAAGATAGGAGCAATTCGCGCTATAAATATTGGGCTTGCAGAAAAACCGGGTCTTGCCGGAGCCGGAACCGCCCACCACCAGAACATTCATGTTGCGCTGGGTGATATAGCCGTCCATACCCAGCCGGACCCGCTGGGTCAGAATGATGTTGGCGTCCTTATGCTGGTGATCCATATACTTCCGGTTCAGTTCCTTGGGATTGCCCCATTTAGCGCTGCCGTACTCCTCGCCCGGTCGCCGATTCTCCCGGCTGGAGTAGTAGAGCGCAATGCCACAGCCGTAAAGCAGCAGGCTCCCCAGCATACATTTCAGTGTGTAGGGCGTCCAGCCTATGGAAAAGGGGCGCTCCAGCACTTGGCTGAAACGCCCCATCCATTGAAAGAGGTTCATACCGTCCTCGTAGGCATAGGCGGCGATTGCCGGGTAGTGAGCCAGCGGGACACCGCCTGAATCCACTGCCCATTGTAAAGGCCACCCACATCTGCCACATTCAAAACGCTGGCATTGTTGGCAAGACCGCTTCGGGCGGTGGCGTAGATGTACGGCGTTTCCACCTGCGCAAAGCCCGCCTTTACATTTCCGAACACGAACATGACTTCGGTAACACGCTCGTTGGCGGCAAGGCCGAGGACAGCGGGGCGGGCGTCCAATACGTAAACCTTGCTTGTGCTCAGATTGTCCGCCAAAGTGCGGTAGTCCCCGGAGAGGTTGGTCTTATAGACCACCTTGTAGGAAAGCGGCTGGTTGTAGCTCCCTGTGACGATTTTACCCAGCGTCACCTGCACGGGAAGCTGATCGCGCCAATAGAAGGAGTCAAGGGCAACGGTGGAACTGTTCTTGATCTGTGAGAACACGTAGCGGATCGGCTGACCGGGGACAGCCTGCACAGGGCCGGTTTTCTTAATGGAAATGCCGGTGGAAACGCTGGTATTCTGCACCTCAAAGGTGACGATCTGTCCGTTGAATTCCAGATAGGCGGTCATCATTGTGGGGTTGATGGAGTAATTTGCGGGCGCTTTGATCTCACGGACGGTATAGCGGGACAACGGCAGCGTCTTGGAAATGGCGCGTCCGTTGCGGTCGGACTTGATGGTGTCCACCACATTACCCGCCTTGTCGTAAATCTCAAACACCGCGCCCTCCAGCAGTGTACCGGCAGGCAGGCCGTTGGTCGCGTTATCGTCTGCGGATTTCTTGATGATCTGGATCTGGCCGCACTCCGCGGTATTGCTCCACTCGATCTCTGTGGTGGAGCCGTAACGGACATAGATCGTTTTCAGTTCAGGATCAAGCACATAACCGGGGGCGGCTTTGATCTCACGCAGATAATAGCGGCCATCGGCCAGTCCTTCATCGGCGTAGATGTAGCCGTCCTGATCGGTCACATACTCCCCGATGGGATTGCGATTGCTGTCGTAAAGCAGAAACACTGCACCGTAAATGCCCTTGCCGGTGGCCTTGTCCACCTTGTGGAGCAGGATTCGGGAAGACTTATGATTGGTGATCTCCAGCGTGGCCGTCTGACCGTCCTTGACCTCAATACGATGAGGTGTGGTATCCAGCAGGTATCCGGACGCAGTCTCCAGCTCCGTCACAGTGTACCAGCCGCTTTCGGCTTCGGGGAGATAGATGACGCCATCGCTGTCCGTTGTGTAGGTGCCGATGATTTCACCGTTCATCTTACGGATCTCGAATTTGACCCCAGCGATACGCTTTCCACTGTCTTTGTCGCTCTTG
>QWCE01004329.1_pt1 | contig 14218 bp, 14 predicted proteins | sample 1972531 | NCBI WGS metagenome assembly QWCE01 (sample SAMN09866716, study PRJNA288562) | Human gut metagenome isolate term4_stool, whole genome shotgun sequencing... | reverse complement strand
CCCCACGAGCGTGGAGTTCTGCCACAATGTCGGTCTGGACTACGTCAGCTGCTCTCCCTTCCGTGTGCCTATCGCACGTCTGGCTGCCGCTCAGGCTGCTATCAAAAATCCCAGAAAGTAAGATTGTTGCATGAAGATGCACTAATCGTGCAAAACATGGGAAGATAAACGTATGATAAACCCTCCCCGGTGAAACTGAATGGTTTTGCCGGGGAGGGTTTTGGTTTAGGCAAGAATTCAATGAATTGAGGATGAGAAATACGCCTAAGTCGGTCTGGACGGCAAAATTGCGTTGCAGTTGCGGTGCAGGATTTATTCAGTTCAAGTGGCGTGTGAACCGGGATGGTGCTGTAATTCATGGATTTCAGTGCTACCGCCGTACACGCAGGCCGAGCATCAGTGAGTGGAAGCTGAATTTGATGGCGGCAAAGGTGTTTGAACATCTCACATTTGACAAGGGAAAGACCGTCAAAGAGGTATACCGGATTCTGAACCGCTGCATGGCAGAGGAAAAGACTGTGTGTATTTCCAGAAAGGCAATGCTGGAAAAGAGCATCGCTAAGCAGAGAGAACGGCTGGACAAGTATATTGACCTGTGTGCTGATGGCATCATCACCAAACAGGAACTTATGGAACGTCGCAAAGGCTTAGACAACCAGATCGCAGATCTGCAATCTCAGTATGAGAGCGTAGAACAGGAGGATGAACGCAGTGGAGCGCTGGACATGAATCTGATCTCGCAGAAGCTGGATGAATGGCAGCGGGCATCAAAGAACGATGTTGATCGGGAGCTTATCAACAGCTGTGTGGCGCAAATCACGCCTTTGACAAATGAAGAATTTCGCTGAGTACTCGACTTTCAGATGTCAGAGGTACAGGCGAGAAACGCCGCAGCATATACGATGGATGGCTTTGTAGAGATGGCACGCTTTTCGATTTCATTCGAGGAGGCAAAGGCTTTTAAGGCTTCCCGAAATCAGGGGATTCGTAAAAATGAGTGGCATGATCTCACAGTAGCCGTGGGTATCCGCACAAAAACTTGACCGTAAAGTACTGTGTCAGCTGTGCCGGATGTGTCAGAATTTTCGAGAAACCTTTATTATATATTATCTATTCTCTTTTATCCTATCGCTTTATCTAAGAGAAAAAATAGAGTAGAAGGGATAAAAATAAAGAAATATATAGAGAGTTTCATAAAAACCTGACACATTTGACACACCCGACACAAGGCAAAGCGTATCTGAAAAAATTACAGTTATATATTATCTTTATAGAAAGACCTGTGAGCAGTTTGATTCTGTCCACAGGTCTTTACTTTTTACTTAAAAATGGAGGAAAAACAATGGCTGATGTTATGGTAAAGATTCTGATGAAGGGTGCGAAGGCAATCGGGAAAACTGCCGCAATACTCATTATCTGGACCGCCCATAAACTTGAAAACAAGTAATCACATTAAAATTTTAGGAGGTAGTAAGTTATGTCTGCAAATGTTGAAACCATGTTCTCTGTCCGTGAGACCCCTTGGCATGGCCTTGGCCGTATCGTGATGGATGCCCCTGCAAGCCGTGAAGCCTTGGAGCTGGCTGGTCTGGATTGGCAGGTGGAAAGCCGCAACATCTACTCCGGCACGGGTGCTATGATCCCCGGTTATCGGGCTAACGTCCGCAGCACGGATGATGCCGTACTCGGTGTCGTATCTGACCGCTACCGCATTGTGCAGAACGAAGAAGCATTTCAGTTCACCGATGACCTGCTGGGTGAGGGCGTTACCTATGAAACTGCCGGTTCTTTGCAGGGCGGCAAGAAGGTCTGGATGCTGGCAAAGCTGCCCGAAAAGTACATCATCGCCGGAGATGAAGTGACCCCATATCTTGTGTTCTTCAACAGCCACGATGGCAGTTCTGGTGTAAAAGTTGCCATGACACCGGTTCGTGTAGTCTGCCAGAACACCCTGAATCTGGCTTTGGGTACTGCAAAGCGCATCTGGACTGCTCGCCATACCGAAAACGTTCTGCTCAGGGTGCAGGATGCCCGTGAGACCTTACAGCTTGCCAACAGCTACATGGGGGAGCTGGGCAAAGGTATCCATGAGCTGACCATCATCAAACTGTCTGACCGCAAGGTGCAGGAGTTCATCAATGAGTTCTTCCCTGTCACCGAAGATCTGACCGATGGCCAGCGGAAGAACAACCTGCGCTTGCAGGAAGATTTGAAGGCTCGCTACTACAACGCACCTGATTTGGAGTGGGTCGGCAAGAATGGATGGCGGTTCGTGAACGCTGTTTCCGACTTTGCCACCCATGCAGACCCCCTCCGTAAAACTCGCAACTACAACGAAAATCTGTTCCTGCGCACCGCAGAGGGCAATCCCATGATCGACAAGGCTTACAAGATGGTGCTGGCAGCAGCATAAAGGAGGATGTATGAACGATGTGAGCAACCGGGCTGTCCGGGAATTTTCTGAGTTCCTGAACAGCATTGAAGCCGATTTTCCAAAGCCTACTTGCACCACGGCATACGAGATCACGATGAAAAGCACTATCGTCAGTGCCTTGATTACGCTGGACACCGAAAAGCAGATGGACGAGCGTTTCTGGAACCATCTTCGGGTGCAGCGGAACATTCTGGATTTCCTGTATGCCCTGTGGCTGGACGATGACCGCACCTTGGTGGATGAGTTTTCCACGATTATCAAAGACTTGGTGGAATATGATTTCTCTATCGCAGAAGAACAGATGAAAGAGAGGTTAAACATTGCATGAAAAGGCTTATATCTACACGTAACTTGTCCAAAGAAAATTGGCTCCGCTACCGTAAGTGCGGAATTACCGGCACAGATGCTGGTGCCATTCTTGGCCTGAATCCCTATCGCTCTGCATCTCTATAATAAAGGTATCCAGCTGGTATTCCTGAAAGAGCATCACATTGATACCGAAACGTACAAAAAGGCCCTGTCTGGCAGCATTACTATGACAGGAACCAATGTGGATTTTATCTTAAAGGGAATCAACGAGTATCTGATGGCATTGGCAAAAGAGCAAATCAAGTTGGCTTTTGGGCAGTCTGAAAAAGAAGTGGCCGATTTGCACCAGCGTACTCGTGAGGGTCTTGTAACAGCAAAGCTGAATGGAAAACAAGTTGGACGTAAAAAAGGCACTGGATTTGAAACCAAGAAGTCTAAAGCGGCCAAAGAGAAAATCCTCATCCATTGTAAGGCTTTTGGTGGTACATTGGACGATGTGGAGTGCATGAAGCTGACAGGGCTTGCCCGGAATACCTATTATAAATATAAAAGGCAGATTCGGGAGGAGGCTAAAACGCAAGGTTGAGCTTTGTAAAAGTGCCAACCGCAAAAGATGATAGGAGGAACACGGTGAACTCTGCGAATACCGTGTTCCTTTTTGTGGGTTATCGTAGGATGGACAGACATACCGTCCATCAAAATCTTTATAATGAGGTTAGAAAAGCTGATAAGATTGTGTGATAAAAGGAGAAGAGTGTATGAAAAAATTCTTGATGATACTACTGAGTGTTGCATTTGCGCTGAACTTTGTGCTTGTGGTTGGAATGATTGGCGAGGACATTTCGCCGCGACAGGCGTTTTATACCATCACCGATGAGATGATGAACACAGCCTATCGGTTCAGGCGAGGATGGCAGCTCAGGAATCGTTTGCCTTGACTTTTGAAGAGATGGACAGACAGCGTGTCCATCTTTTTTTGTATACTGAAATTGTACAAAAGAAACAAAAATTTTTTTGTGCTTCAGTGAAACGACAAAACTTCACACAAAGAATTGCAGTGATAATTGTGCTGTGTTACAATGAGCAGAGAAGGAGAATGAACTGTGCACAATAGTAGATTAGATCGTATACTCTATATCCAACAAGTGCTGGTACAGGGCGGTGTGCTGAATAAGCAGCAGACGGCCGACCACTTTGGTGTCAGCGAGAAAACGATTCAGCGTGACCTTGATACCCTGCGCAATCATTTCGCCGACAGTGAGCCGCGTCGGGAAATTCTGTATAACTCTGCAAAGGGCGGCTATCTGCTGGATGATACGCTTTCACGCTTCCTCACCAGCAGCGAGATTCTGGCAGTATGCAAAATTCTGCTGGAAAGCCGCTCGATGGTCAAAGAAGAAATGTTCCCGATTCTGGACAAGCTTATTCTGGCCTGTACGCCGCTGGACAGGCTGAATCAGGTCAAAGATCTCATCAGCAATGAGCGTTTCCATTACGTTGAGCCACAGCATGGCCGAAAGTTCATTGAAAGCCTGTGGGAGATTGGAACCGCTATCGAAAACCATAACTTGATGGAAATCACTTACTGCCGTACCCACGACGGCGAGACCCGTGTGCGTACCATTGAGCCGGTGGGCATCCTATTCAGCGAGTATTATTTCTATCTGGCTGCGTTCATTGAGGGCATCGATAAGGATAAGCATTTCCAGAACCCGCAGGATAACTCCCCGACAATTTACCGTATTGACCGCATTCAAAATTACAAAACCCTCGACAGGCACTTTGCCCAGCGGTATGCTGACCGTTTTCAGGAAGGCGAAATGCGCAAGCGCATCCAGTTCATGTACGGCGGCGAGTTGCAGACCATCCGGTTTGAGTATACCGGGCCGAGTCTGGAATCGGTGCTGGACCGTCTGCCCACTGCAAAGGTTTTGCGTGTAACAGAAAAGGGCTGGCTGATAGAAGCCGAGGTGTTTGGTACGGGCATCAATATGTGGGTGAGAAGTCAGGGAGATTACATCAAAATAATAAAACCATAGGAGGAAATATGGCATGAGACAGGTTCAGATTGAAATCCTTTTTCGGAATGGTGAGATTCGGGAAATTCGGCAGGATTATAAAAAGATGAACCTTCTGGATTTTAGTGCGATTCAAGGAAAACCTATTGAAAAATGGTTTTCCTCGGCAGAAAGTGACTATGAGGAGTGGCACGGATTGGAAAAAGCGGTCGCTGTGGATGACCCCAATGCCAGCTATGCGTACGAGTTTCATGGTCCGGAAAAGGAGAAACTGGAATTTAACCAATGCGTAGAAACTCAGATAAAAGGCAGAGTGGGGTTGTGGCTTTCTGAGGAACAAGTAGCGCAAAAGTACATTGCCACGGCGGAACTGGCATGGAAGGACGGAGAGGTTTCAGAAGCACTTTGGGGTTATCAGATTGCGGCAGAAGAATATCATTCTGTGCCGGCAATGAAATGGATTGCGGAATATCACTATCGTGGTTATCAGGATAATAAGCAAAAAAATCAGCCGGATGCAGAAAAGTGGCTGGACATTGCACTTCAGTATTGGAGAATGGCTGCGGAAAATCAGGACACAGAAATCCAATTCCAACTGGGAATGCGTTTTCAAAAGGGAGAAGACGTTGCGGTTGATTTGACGGAAGCTGCAAAATGGTATGGCATGGCGGCGGAAAATGAAAATGCAGAGGCGCAATTCTACATGGCTAATGCCTATTCCGCTGGTACTGGTGTGAAGCAGGACGATGAAAAAGCGGCCAACTGGTATCGTCAGGCGGCAGAGCAAGGACACGGGCAGGCACAGCTGGATTATGCCGACTGCTGTTTTGAAGGAAAAGGAAGACCGGCTGATAAGAACGAGGCTGTTATTTGGTATCAAAAAGCGGCGGAAAAGGGGCTTGAAAAAGCACAGCTGGCTCTTGCAAACTGTCTTTGGAATGGTGTCGGCATAGCTTGTACCCCAGCGAGCGCAGCACATTGGTATCAGAAAGCGGCGCAGCAGGGAAATGCAGAAGCACAAAATAAATTTGGCGATTGTCTGACAAAGGGAATCGGTGTGCCGCAGAATACAGAAGAGGCCGAAAAATATTACAATCTTTCGGCACAGCAGGGTAATACGGAGGCGGAATATCATTATGCGGCGTGCCGCTTCCAAAAGGGTGACTATGCGCAGGCGTGGCTGTATTACAAAAGGTCAGCGGATAAGGGTTACACGCTGGCTCAATATGAGCTTGGTTTGGGATATGAAAAGGGAAAATTTGGAGAGGAAAAGGCAGAACTGGCTTTTCAATCTATGCGCAAAGCAGCCTTAGATGGTTATGCACCGGCTCAATTAAAATTAGGCGAATACTTTGAAAGCGGTGCTGGAATAGTAAAAAATCCTGTCCAAGCGGCAAAATGGTATCGTGAAGCAGCAAATCAGGGGTTGGCGGAAGCACAGTATCGCTTGGGCAAATGCTGCAAAACTGGTTCCAGTTTTGGAATCGTACAAAGTGATGAGGAAGCGGCGTGCTGGTATGATAAAGCGGCAGAGCAGGGACACACAAAAGCACAGAATAATTTGGGCGTCTGCTACATGGTGGGAAGTGGTGTAAAGAAAGACACCGAAATGGCAGAAAAGTGGCTGAAAAAAGCTGCCAAAGCAGGGCTGGTCGAAGCACAACTTAATTACGCGCAGTGCTGTGAAATTCTTGGGGACACAGAAAAAGCAGTTCATTGGTATCAGGAAGCGGCCAAGCAAGGTGATTTTAAGGCACGAGTTCGATTGGCAGAATGTTATAACTCTGGAATCGGCGTCGAAAAGAATCCGGAACAGGCTGCGTATTGGTGCGAAGAAGCGGAAAGAAATAAAGCGGATGCCGCCGAGGATAAAATAAAGACACTCGCGGAGGTACAGCGTGAAACGGCGCAGTGTTATATGGATGGCATCGGAGTAGGGAAGAACATCGTAAAGGCCGCAACACTGTATCAGGCAGCTGCAAAAAATGATGATACGGAAGCACAATTTGAATATGCAAATTGTAGCTATTATGGCCTGGGAGCGAAACAGAGCTTCCGTACCGCGACATATTGGTATACGAAAGCGGCCGACAAGGGTCATGCCCGCGCAATGAACAGCCTTGGCGGCTGCTGTTTACAGGGGGAAGGCGCGCCCAAAAGTTTGAAAGACAGTGTGAGCTGGTTTGAAAAGGCTGCAAAACTTGGGTTGGCAGAGGCTCAATATATGATGGGCGAGTGCTGCCGCAAAGGAACCGGCGTAGAAAAAAGTGCGAATAAGGCTGCGGAGTGGTACGAAAAAGCGGCAGAACAGGAATATGCACCTGCGCAGTATAGACTTGGCTGCTGCTATGAAGACAAGGATGGTAAGACGTATGACGCATTCAAGGCTGCTGAGCTGTTCCGCAAGGCTGCAGAGAAGGACGAAAAAGACGCACAGTACCATTATGGCCGGTGTTGCGAAATGGGAAAAGGAGTTCCGCAGGATTTGAAGGAGGCCGGAAAATGGTATCAGAAGGCAGCCAATAATGGCTGTGCAGAAGCACAGTATATACTCGGTACATGGTATGAAAAAGGCAATGAAGTTGTGGCGAAGGATAAAGTGCGAACCAAGGAATTGTATTTGAAAGCTGCAAAGCAGAAATATGCCAAAGCGGAGCTTGCCTATGCGATCTGTCAGGAAGAAGATGCCCTATGGAGATCTGCTGAGAATTGGTATGGAAACGCACTATCCAATGAAGATGCATCAAATGAGATTGTTGCAGAAGCGCAGTATCGGATGGGGCGTCTCTATGAAGAAGTAAAAAAAGACCGGAATACGGCAGAGATTTATTATATAGATGCCTCCAGCTCGGGTCACGCAGAAGCGCAGTACAGATTGGGAATGTGGTTCAAAAATGGCGCCTCCGTACCAACCAAGTATGACAAAGAGCAGGCAGTAAAATGCTTTGCAAAAGCTGCCAAGCAGGGACACCCAGAAGCAGAGTATTGGTATGGTAACTGTCTGCTGTATGGAGTTGGTGTGCCGAAAGATACAAAAGAAGGATTTAACTGGTATTTGGCATCTGCAAATCATGGAGTGGCAAGTGCTATGAATGGCGTTGGATTCTGCTATGAGACGGGCTGCGGCACTGCAAAAAGCATGACCAGAGCAGCTTTATGGTATCAGAAGGCGGCAGAGAAAGGCCACTCCCGCGGACTGTACCATTTGGGAGACTGCTACAAGAACGGATGTGGTGTCGAGGCAAATCAAACCAAGGCATTTGAGTGCTATCAGAAAGCAGAGCGGGCGGCAGCAGCAAAGGGAGGAGATGCAGAGGTAGAATACGAACTTGGCTGCTGCTATGAGACCGGTTCTGGTACGGAAAAATCCCCCAGTCAGGCGTTTGGCTGGTACAAAAAAGCTGCCCAGAAAGGGCATGTGGATGCGGAATTTGAATTGGCAGGCTGTTATTTGAATGGAACTGGCGTAAAAGAAGATGCAGCAGCAGCTTTTAGCTGGTGCAAAAAGGCGGCAGAGAGCGGAAAAGTTGAGGCCCAGTATGCGTTGGGGATGTTTTATATAGCAGGATACGGAGTCTCTCAAAATCTGTCCAAAGGCGCAAAACTGGTGCGCGCCGCAGCGGATGCCGGCGATGTGGATGCGCAAGCAATGATGGTTATGCTCTATGGTATGGGACTTGGCGTAAGACACAACATGAAAAAGGCAAGAGAATATTGCAACAGAGCGGTGGCACAGGGAAGCAAGGATGCTAAGGAACTACTGCAAAATATTGAGGAAATGTATAAAAATCCTGTAATGAGTGTCTTTTCAACGGTAAGTTCGCCATTCTGGAAATCGTGGATGAAAAAGCAGCTTAAAGAGCAGCTTAAAGAGGAGGGGATGAAATAATGCCGGAACAACTTGAACGCTATGCGCAAAAGCCATTAAGTGAACAGACAAAGCAAAATCTGATGGACCAGTTGACACTGGCAGACCATCTGGTTTACAAAAAGTATCTTCCAGACCTTCAGAACTATGCGCTGGTAGACCCGACGGAACAAATGGTGGGCGGGAAAATTACCGATGACTATATGAAGGTGTTCAAGCTGGAAGAACTGACCGTGAAGCAGGGGGAAGACCAGCTCCAGAAACTCTCAACGGTGTACCATTCCAGCATGGCACTTGGATGCAGTCTGGCAGTTTTGGTCAGCGTCAAAAAGTCTGGGGCGCCTGCATCAATCTACCTTGGTGTACGGCGGAATTTACGGCAGAAGAACAGCGAAGCGATAGAAAATCTGGATATTTCGTTCAAGACTCTTCACGAAGGAATGAAAAGCAACTTTCCGGGTTCTCAAACGAACCGAATCTATGCCAGCGATGACCAGCAAGATACAGAAAGCCTGAATTATTTGCTGGATGGTGCATTTGGCGATAAAATGCGGACGATTACATCGGCTTCCTGCGTGGCTGCCTTGCGGGATAAATCCAAAACGGAAAATAAGGCGTTTATTAACGGAAAATAAGGCGTTTATTCAGGGGATCGAACGATTTATGGATGCGATGGGAGACCATGTCTATACGGCTTTGTTTCTTGCTGACCCGGTATCAGAAAACGACCAGGCGAGTATCCGCAGCAGCTATGAGCAACTTTACAGCACGCTTTCACCGTTTCGAAAAAGTACATGGTCGTATAATGAAAACCACAGTAACGCTGTAATGTCCAGTGTATGCGACGGAAAATCGAATGTCATTACAGATGGCACCAGTGCTTCTTCCAGCAAGAGCCGTGGTTCCGATATGGGCTTTTCACTTAATTTGGGAATAGAAAAGGGTCATACGGAGAATTTGGAGAAATCGCATCAAAAAGGAATCTTTGAGCGAGAAAAGCCCGCGGCGCCTCAAGACGCAACTTCTGGGGCAGGAAGAGCTGTCGCAGAGGAAAAGAAAATTAACTGGAAAAAGACCGGAGTGATTGCGGCAGGAGTGGTAGTTGCAGCAGGAACGGCGGCTCTCTGCGTCTTTCAACCAGAACTCGCAGCAGCGGCTGCGGCGAAAGCCGGGCCGATTTTGACGAAAGCAGCCAGTGCAGTGGGACTGGCCAAAGGCGCAGCTATTGAGAAGAAGAACCTTTTCGATGGAAGAGATACGATTTCGCACGGCGCAGCAGATATGCTCATCCATACGATGGGGTGCGGCCTGAGCCATAATATTTCTCGTTCCAGCAACGAAGAAACCGGAGAATCACACAACGAAGCAAAAGGCACTGTCCGTAATGAAACCAGTGGAAACACAAAAACCGATGGAAACGGCACGACGCTGCAAATTGAATTTGACAATAAATCCATCGAAAATCTCCTTGAGCGAATTGATGAACAGCTGCAGAGAACGCGTGAAAGTGAAGACTACGGATGCTATAATTGCTCGGCGTATTTCCTTGCACCGCAGGCGCAAACTGCTATTCTTGCGGCAAATACATATCGTGCGCTGATGATTGGCGAAGGCTCTGCTGTGGAAAGCGGTGCGGTCAACATTTGGCAGGAACAGAAATATGTTGTACCGGCGATGCGCGAATATCTGAAGCATTTTGAACACCCCGTTTTTATGCGACAGCTGCGGGAAGATGGAGATGTCAGCCTGCTTTATACTCCCGGAACAATGGTCAGCGGTCGGGAACTGCCGATGCATCTTGGATTGCCGACACGCTCGGTGCACGGTATGGCGGTAATCGAACACGCAGAGTTCGGACGGAATGTGCCGATTGTTTCCGCGGATAAAAAAGAGCAGCTTGCGTTGGGCTGTATCTACCACATGGGAAATGAGGAAAAAGAAAATAAGGTCTTTTTACAGAAGCAGGCACTGCGGTCGCATACTTTCATCACAGGCTCTACCGGCTCGGGTAAATCCAATGCGGTCTATCAGCTATTGGCAGAAGTAACAAAAGACTCTGATACCACATTCCTTGTGGTTGAACCAGCCAAAGGCGAGTACAAGCATATTTTTGGAAATGGAAAAGCAAAGGTGTATGGCACAAACGAAAACCTGACACCGCTGCTGCGGATAAATCCATTTACATTCCCGCCAGAAATTCATGTCCGGGAGCACATTGACCGGCTTGTGGAAATCTTCAATGCCTGCTGGCCGATGTATGCAGCGATGCCTGCCATTCTGAAGGATGCAGTGGAACGGTGCTATCGTAATACAGGATGGGATTTGCGGCGGTCGGTAAATGTACAGATGACTTACCCGACGTTCTATGATTTGATGGATATTCTTCCGTCGGTCATTCAGGAGTCGGAGTATTCTAAAGATACCCAGAGCGATTATACGGGTGCTTTGTACACTCGTGTACGTTCTCTGACAACAGGAATTTACGGAAATATTCTCTGTGCAGAGGATGGACTGGAAGACGCTGAGCTGTTTGATTGCAATGTAATCGTGGACTTGAGCCGGGTCACTTCGATGGAGACAAAATCGCTCCTGATGGGACTTTTGGTAATAAAATTGCAGGAGTACCGGATGTGTACGTCTGAGATGAACCAGCCGCTGCGACATATTACCGTTTTGGAGGAAGCACATAACTTGCTGCGCAGAACATCGGATGTACAGGCACAGGAAAGTGCAAACCTACAAGGAAAATCTGTAGAGATGCTGACGGATGCCATTGCAGAAATGCGCACTTACGGCGAGGGTTTTGTAATCGCAGACCAGTCCCCCGGTTTGCTGGACCCGGCGGTCATCCGAAACACCAACACGAAGATGATTCTTCGGCTGCCGAGTGAAGAAGATAGAAAACTGGTTGGCAAATCAGCAGGGCTGAACGATAAGCAAATTGAAGAACTGGCAAAACTGGAAATGGGTGTTGCGGCGGTATATCAGAATGAATGGAATGAGCCGATACTGTGCAAGGTGAACTACTATCCAGAGCCGGAGAACTGCTATCAGAAACCTTGCAGTATGGAGATGGATTCTGACACAGAACTTGTAATGCGAGAGCTTCTGTCGGAAAAAGAAGAAAGCGAGCTGCCGAAGGAAGTTCTGGAACACTGGTGGAAACATTGGCAGAACCGGATAGACACGACAACGGGGCAATATCTTTGTGAAGTGCTGGAAAACCAGAATGATAAATGCGATGAAGTAATCCAAAAAGCTGTTTATGATATTTTTGAAGGAAAGCAGCTGTTTGGTTGGTACGGAAACAAGATGGAGTCTAGAACGGATGCCTACGGTGAGCTGATAGAGCGACTGTGCGGCCGTTACCGGTTGAGCGAGAAAATCGCAAAAGAAATTCTGGACTGTATCATGACAACAGGTCTGGAAGAAGCAAAAAACAAAGAGGGCGTAGAAGCCATTCGTAAGAAATACAATGAGCAAAGGAGTGAACAAGTGTGAGCGGTTTTCATGAGGTAGGACGAAATCTGGAAATTAAGCAGAAGATTGAAAGTGCGGTGGTAAAAACAATAGAAAGCGTTCCAGAAAAAGTTCTCAAACCAGAACATATCGAAACGCGAAACCAGAAATGGGAAGGGCAGACCTACCCGGGCACGGATGTGTCATATCGGAAAAGCGTATTTGTACAGGATGGAAGATTAAAGGAAGGCGTCTTCCCGAAATTTAGTCCAGTATTTGAAACGACGCTGCCTAAAGATATGCGGCAAATGTCCGATGTGGCACAGTTCAAATATTGCACGGACAGTCTGGCGGATTATGCGCTCCGGCACCCGGAGTTTGCAGAAAAATTCAATAAGACCCAGCTGGAACAGATTTTTGGCAAAAATCCGACGATAGATGGCTATACATGGCATCATACGGAGCACCCGGGTAAAATGCAGCTTGTAGACCGCACAATTCATGATAGCTGTCGCCATACGGGAGGCCGGAATATCTGGGGCGGTGGTACGGAATGCAGATAAGGAGAGCAACGATGAACAACACATGGAACTATAAGGAAGATTTACAAGACCCGGAAGCCTTTGAAAAAATTGAAAAACAGTATGACATCAAAATCCCGGAAAAATTGAAAGATTTTGTGGCAGAACATAATGGTGCCAGCCCGAGCGAGTGTGTGTTCGACTCGGAGGGTGGGGAACATTTGTTTGGTGCAGTACTGTCTTTTGACAGCGGAGAAACTTGCAAAACAACTATATATCAGGCGATGGATACCGTTCAGAACAAGTCGGTGATTCCATTTGCAGAAGACCCATTTGGAAACTATATCTGCCTTTCGATGGAAAATGGAAAAATTTTATTCTGGAGCCATGAAACGGATGAAATGACAGTTGCGGGCGATGAATTGGAAAGCTTCCTGAAAGGGCTGCACCCAATCAAATAAAATGGTTAAAAACTATAATTTATGAGTCTATTGCACTTTTGAGTTGTTATAATCTGAATCGATTGCACATACAATACAAGTATCACTTCATGGAACGGAGGGTACTTGTACTATGGTGGACTACGCCGACATCGGAAAACGCATCCGTGCCTGCCGCCTTGCAAAAGGCATGACGCAGGAGCAGCTGGCCAATGAGGTTGGTGTGGTGGTCACGCACATCAGCCATATCGAAACAGGCAACTCCGTGCCCAGCCTGAAAACGCTGATCGACATCATCAACGCACTGGACTGCTCCGCAGACGAGCTGCTGTGCATCGAGATCAAAAAAGCAAAGCCGGTGTTCGACAGCTGGATGACCGAACAGCTTGCGGATTGCTCTGCCGATGAGGCAAAGATCATCAAAGAAACGGTGGTCAGCCTGAAAAAATCGCTCCGAAAAGTGTATGGGAAACCATCTAAGAATCGGTATGACTAAAATCTCAAAAGGCTAATATTAAGAGCCTGAAAAGCATCAGTAAACAGAATTAACCGCCCCAGATTCCGTAACAGGCATCTGGGGCGGTTTTTGGTCGATGACATAAGAATGCTTTTAATAGGCATTTGAGAAATAAAATTTCCAGAATACTGGAATAAAAACTGAAAATGAGCTATAATAATAACAGGAAGGAGTTGAAAAAATGCTTTGCCAGTTTTCTTTTCAGAATTTTAAGTCTTATAAGGATGAAACAACATTCGATTTCCGTGCAATGGCGATTCCGGAGTTTCAAGATGCATTGATCCGGCAGGAGAAAGCGGAAGATTTGCTTCCGGTCAGCGCGGTCTATGGCCCTAATGGTGGCGGTAAGACAAATCTGCTTCAGGCATTCTTTTGCCTGATTAACCTTGTTGTGAAGCCAATCCATGCGCTGGAGAAGAATCGACAGCCTATGATCTTCCAGCAGGGCAGCAGTGTAGCTCCCTTTATGTTGGATGAAAGCTCTGCAAATGAGCCTACGATTTTTCAGGTGTTCTTCCGTGTAGGCGAGAAGGAATACCAGTATTACATTTCGCTCAAGGAAGAAATTGTCTTTGAGTCTCTTCTGTGGCGTACACTTGGTGGTAAGAAGACAGGACTGATTTTTGAACGAGACGGCCAGAAGATTGAATTG
>QWCE01004866.1_pt1 | contig 14225 bp, 15 predicted proteins | sample 1972531 | NCBI WGS metagenome assembly QWCE01 (sample SAMN09866716, study PRJNA288562) | Human gut metagenome isolate term4_stool, whole genome shotgun sequencing... | reverse complement strand
TGATAACTCTATAGATGAAGCCTTGGCTGGTTATTGTGATAATATTGAAATAATTATAATCACTTGTTTTTCCTTCAAAAATCAACTTAATGTAATCATTACGCATTTTTAATATTTTATTGTATTCACCTAATATATTTAAATATTTATTATTAAGTTGACTAAGTTCAGAATTTAAAAAGTGCCTTCTAATATTTGGAGAACCTTTAATTAAATCTAAATCTTCTGGATAAAAAATAATAATATTTAATCTAGAAATATAATCACTTATTTTTTTTATTTCATCATTATCTATTTTTAATTTTTTAGTCTTATTTCCAATAATTATTTTAAAATTATTTTTCATTTTATTTATAAAAATATTTCCTTCTATCTTAGATATATCTTTATTATTCTTAATTAAATTATTATCAATAAAAGAACGATGAGATTTTGTTAATGCTAAAACATATATACTTTCTAATAAATTTGTCTTTCCTTGAGCATTATTTCCATAAATTATATTTATTCCTTGTTTTAATTTTAAAGCTAAATTATCATAATTTCTAAAATTAACTAAAGAAATATTATCTATATACATTACTCACCTTCTTTTTTGCTATTTAAATGACGAATAAAAAAAAGTTACACTAATTAATACTCCTATACCCAATTACAATTATACCACAAAATAATATAAAAAATAAGCTTTTTTAGCTTATTTTGATTATAATTAAGCAATTTTTCGATCACGCATAATAGATTGTAATCTTGTTGCTCTTAATAACTGATTTTCAAGTGAACCATAAGAAACATTTAAGTTTAATTCTTGTCCGTTTTTAAATAAAATTTTTGTTTTTAAACCATTTTTTTCTAACTTATCCACATGTTTTAAAGAAATCCAATGACAATCTTCTACTCTTGGTGATGCAGTTGGAAAAAATATTATTTCATTTGACTCTTCTACAACAATTGGTGATTTATAATTAATTCCTAATAAACTTTTTGTTCCTTCATGTCTACCCATATATGAACTTCCAAAAAAACGACAACTATCATCAATAATCATTGAAGAATTTTTATTTATATTTATTGTGTTTTCTTCTTCTAAAACTTTCGAATTATTATTATTAATTGGAACGATTGCTATTGTTTCTTTGTTTATTTCATAACTATTTAGCATTTTTTCACCTCCTCTATATACATTTTTCGATATTACAACCGAAAACACCTGCTAATATATATATCAAATTAGTCGAAATTTGTTTATTTATGTCGATTTTAATAAAAATATAAAAAAAACTTATTTTTAATAAGTTCTTATAGGTAATATTAATTGAATTAAATCTTCATTTTCTATATTTTTTATAATAATTGGTTTTATTTCACTATTAAAGAATATTTCTATATCTTCTGTTTCGTCTTTTTCATTACTTTTTTCCACTTTCATATTTTCTTCTACATAACCTATTTCTGGAATATTTGAAGATAATGTTATATTATTGTTTTCACTTTCTAATTTAATAGTATTTTTATCCGCTTCATTTGTTAATAATGATGCTCTATCTATTGAATTATAAAATTCTTGTAAATTTACTTTCATCGATAATTCAAATTCATTAGGTATTAATTTAGATGTATCAGGATATGTACCATTTATTAAACGTGACATCATTATAATAGAATTAAATTTAAATATTACTTTATTATTGAATATATGTAATTCTATATCATCATCTTCTTCATTTAATAATTTAGGTAATTCAATTAAATTTTTAGTTGGAATAATAATATTAATATCTTCTGCTACACTTTCTTTTAAAGTAATTGTTTTCTTTGATAAACGATATGAATCTGTTGCAGTACATTCTAATATATTTTCTTTTATAGTAAAATTAATTCCAGTTAATATTGGTCTAGATTCTTGAGTTGAAGTAGCAAAACTAGTTTGTCTTATTATATTTTTAAATACCTTCTTATTTATAAATACAGGATGTTTGGTTTCTGTTAAGTCAATTGTTGGAAATTCACTTGCTATATTACAATTTAAGTTAAATGATGAGTTATCAGTAGTTATAAAAATTTTATTATCTATTACCTCTTCTATATTAATAACAGTATTAGGTAATTTTTTTACTATATCATATATATATCTACCAGATACTACTATTTCACCACATTTTTCTATTTTTTCTATTTCTGATTTATCAATAAATGTCTTTATAGCTACATCATTATCTGTACTTAGTAAAAATAATCCTTCATTTGTTAATTCAAATTTTATACAATTTAATACTGGAATAATATTTTTACTTGATATTCCTTTTATTACATAATTTAAATGTTCCATTAATATGTTTTGTTTTATTTCTAATTTCATAAAAATTCTCCTATCTATATTATTATTATTTATATGTTATTTTTATTATTAAGGTGGAAAAAGTGGAAAAACTAATTTTTTCTTTATTTATAAGTCAAAAATTAAAAATTTTATTGTGTAAAAAATGTTTATAATTTGTAAATATACACAATTTTACTTTATTTGATTTACAATTTTGTTAATTTCTATTTCTAAGTCTTTATTATTTTTCAACTGTTTTTTGATTTTATCCACAGAATGCATAACAGTTGTATGATCTTTCCCACCAAATTCAATTCCAATTTTAGGAAGTGATTCCTCTAAATAAATTCTGCATATATACATAGCAATTTGTCTTGGTACGGCAATTTTAGCTACTCTTCTTTTGCTTTTTAACTCCTCTACCGTAATATTATAGTTACTTGCAACTAATTGTTGAACTTGATCAACTTTATTTTTTGATATTATACTCTTAACAAAGTAATCTTTTAAGGCTTCAATAGCAAGATCTAAATCGATATTGCTTCCATTCATCATAGCTGCATAGGCTACTACTCTAGTAATAGCTCCTTCAAGTTTTCTAATATCAGTTGTGCAATTACTTGCTATATATTCTTTAACATCTTGTGGAAAAGGATTAGCAAGCATATGACCTTCTAACTTTTTATCTATAATATTCATTCTTAATTCAAAATCGGGTTGAAGTATATTTATTGTAAGACCCCAGTTAAATCTAGTTCTTAGTCTGTCTTCTAGTAGTTTTAAATCATCTGGAGATCTATCGGATGAAATAATTATTTGTTTATTATTTCCATATAAATCATTAAATGTGTTGAAAAATTCTTGTTGAGTTTGATTGGCATTACCTAAATATTGAATATCATCAATTATTAATACATCAATATTACGATATTTATTTTTAAATATTTCAACGCTATCAAAATTATTTCCATCTTTATTTTTTTTATTTATACCAATAAAATCAGATACAAATTTTTCACTAGTAACATATAAAACATTTTTATTACTGTTTTTTACAATATAATTTCCAATAGCATGCATTAGATGTGTTTTACCTAATCCACTATTTCCATATATAAATAATGGATTATACATATATCCTGGATTTTCGGCTACTGCTAAGGCTGTTGCATGTGCAAATTTGTTACTCTGCCCTACTATAAAATTATCAAAATTATATTGCGTATTTAGATTTGTTTCATAATTATTATTTGAAGGAACACCAATATTATCGGTATCTATTTCAATATTGTTTTCAAGTTCTTCTTCTAGATAATATTCAAATTTAAAATTAGATCCACTAACATCCGTAAATATCTCTTCGATTAAATCATTATAGTTTTCTTTTAAGTTTTTTTTATGAATGTGCATTGGAACTATAATTTTTGCAGTATTATCTTCTAATTTAAATAACTTTGTTTCTGAAAACCAAGTTTCATATGCAATTGGAGATAACTCTTCTTTGATTTTACACAAAAAAGAATTCCATAAATTTTTTGTTTCCATACTTCACCCCCAAAGTTTGAATCACTAATACCATTTTACCTTATTTTTCCTAAAAAAAAAAGGACTTTCTTCAAAAAAATGTGGAAAAAAAAGTATCAACATATTTATACACAAGCATTAAGCTATATTTCCCATAAATAAAACTAATTTATTAACAAAATGTGTGGAAAAATTATAAACACAACTATTAATTGTTGATATATTTATAAACATATATGTTGATAAGTATATTTTTTAAAGTTTTTATATAAAATTATATTGTGGAAATGTATGTTAATAAGAAAAAATTAAAAAATTTTATATGTGGAAACAATAATAGTTTGACAAATATAATAAAAATCTATATAATGTTAAAAGCAAATCAATTTATTAGTTCAGGAGGTGGATTATGAAAAGAACTTACCAACCAAATAATAGAAAAAGAAGTAAAAAGCACGGATTTTTCGCTAGAATGAAAACAAACATTATAAGTAGAAGAAGAAAAAAAGGTAGAAAAGTATTATCTCATTAATAACCACTTTATTATAGTGGTTTTTTTACTATAGAGTAGGTGATAAGATGAAAAAAAGAAATATATTGAAGGAAAATAAAGATTTTAATAAAATTATTAAAGAAAATAGAGGCTATAAATATAAAGATTTTATAGTTTATGTGGAAAAAAATACTAATGATATTTATCATTTTGGCTTTTCCGTTGGAAAAAAAATAGGAACGGCAGTGACTAGAAATAAAATTAAAAGACAATTAAGAAGTATAATTGATAAAAATGACTATCAAAATAATTTTAATTGTATTATAATAGTAAGGAAAAGTATTTTAAATAAAACTTATCAAGAAATTACAAATCAATTATTTGAAATTGTAGAAAAACAAAAATTAATAAAAAAGGAGAAATAAAATGAAGAAAAAAATATTTAAACTTATGTGTATGTTATTAGTTGTTTTTTCCTTAACAGGATGTACAAAATATATTAATAACGATAAAAATAAAGTAATTAAAAATGAAGCAAATGGTCAAAATGTTGTTAAAAATATATTATGTAAGCCTACTGATAAAAAATTATTATCAATTTATGATGATTATAATAAAAAAGCAAAAAAACAAGATAAGATAAATATAAATGATTTACCAACATGTGAAAATTTAAAAGTAAGCCAAGGAAAATATGAAGGAATATGGACAACTGTATTCGTAAAACCATTAGCTTGGTTTATAATAAAACTAGGTAATTTAGTTAAAAATTATGGATTAGGGTTAATACTTGCAACATTAATAATAAGAAGTGTTGTATATCCATTTACAAAAAAAGCAGCAATGCAATCTGAAATGTTAAAAAAAGCAAAACCAGAGTTAGATAAATTAGAAAAAAAATATAAAGATAAAACTGATCAAGAATCTATGATGAAAAAATCACAAGAAATGTTAATGATTTATAAAAAATATAATATAAATCCAATGTCAGGATGTTTATTTTCACTAATTCAATTACCACTTTTCTTTGCATTTTATGAAGCAATTAGTAGAATACCAGCTTTATTTGAAGAAAACTTTTTAGGATTCCAATTAGGAACAAGTCCAGCAGTTGCTGTTTTCTCACAAGGAAAATATTATTATTTAATATTTATTGTATTAATCTTCTTTGCTACATATTTCTCATTTAAATTAAATAGTGGAGCATCTATGAGTAAAGAACAAGAAAAATCAATGAAAACAATGTCAAACTTTATGGTCGTATTTATGACATTTGTGTCCTTTTCAATATCATCAGGTATAGCTATTTATTGGATTACTTCTAATGTCTTTACAATTGTACAAAATTTAATTGTTAAGAAAGAGAGAAAATAATATGGAATTAAAAAAGTATGAAGGAAAAAATAAGGAAGAAATTTTAAAAAAAATATTAAAAGAATTAAATTGTAATCAAAATGATTTATTTTTAAAATCAGAGTTCATTGAAGGAAAATTATTTAAAAGTTCTAAATATATTGTTTCCGTAGTTACTAAAAAAGAAATAATAGAATATATAAGTGAATACATTCAAAACTTATCTAGATGTATGAAAATAAATATAGAATCAGAAATATTAGAAAGTGAAGATATTTTTAAAGTAACTATTGTCTCAGATCAAAATGCCATATTAATAGGAAAAGAAGGAAGAACATTAAATTCAATTCAATTATTACTAAAACAATCAATTAAAAATAAAATTGGTTTAAGTTTAAAAATAAATGTTGATGTCGCAAATTATAAAGTAAAAAAACTAAAAAATATTGAATATCAAGTAAAAAAGATTATTAAAGAAGTACAAAGTACTAAAATAACAGCTGCACTAGACCCAATGAATTCTTATGAAAGACGTTTTGTTCATAATTTAGTTAGTGAATATAAAAATTTAACTACTGAAAGTATTGGAGAAGGAAGAGATAGAAGAGTAACAATAAAATATAAAGAAAATTAATACACATTTGTGTATTTTTTTTAAATTTAGTTGACGAATAAAAAAAATAAAGATAAACTTTAAACAGGTGATTAAATGACTTTAGAAGAAAAAGAAGAATATTACAGTATAATATATGAAATTTTAGAAAATGATGAATTTCAAAAAAGAAAACAATATAAACATCATGGAAATATTTCTGTTTATGAACATTCACTAGCAGTATCAAAATATGCATATATAGTTGCAAAAAGACTAGGATATGATTATAAAAGTGCTGCGATAGGTGGTTTACTTCATGATTTTTATTACAAACCATGGCAAGAAAATATAGAAAAAGTTCCATTGTTAAAAAAACACGGATTTGTTCATGCAAGGGAAGCATTAGAAAATAGCAAAAATATTTTTCCACATTTAATAAATAAAAAAGTTGCTAATATCATTGAAAGACATATGTTCCCATTAAATAAAATTCCACCTCGTTATGCAGAATCTTGGATTGTTAATTTATGTGATAAATATGTTTCTTTAGAAGTAATAAAAGAACCAACAAAAATTCCAATGTTATTAGGAATAAAAAAGGGGGTATAAAATGGAAGACACAATTGTAGCAATATCGACATCTCAAGGAATAGGTGCAATATCTATAATAAGATTGAGTGGTAAAGAAAGTATAGAAATAGTCAATAAAATAGTTAAAAATAAAAATTTAAATAAATTAAATAGTCATACAATTAATTATAATCATGTTGTAAATAATGATGAAATAATAGATGAAGTTTTAATATCTATTATGAAGGCACCAAGATCATTTACAACTGAAGATGTAGTTGAAATTAACTGTCATGGTGGAATAGCAACAACAAATAAAATATTAGAATTATTATTATTAAATGGGTGTAGATTAGCTGAACCTGGGGAATTTACAAAAAGAGCTTTTTTAAATGGTAGAATAGATTTATTAGAAGCAGAAAGTGTTATGGATATAATTAATTCTAAAACAGAAAATTCACTTAAATTAGCAATAAATCAATTAAATGGTAGCACCTCAAATTTAATAAGAAATTTAAGACAAGATTTACTTGAAATATTAGCTAATATAGCTGTTAATATTGATTATCCAGAGTATGAAGATATTGAAGAAGTAACAAATCAAAAATTAGAAAAAGAAATAATTAAAATAAAACAAAAGGTTAATCAAATATTAAATGATAGTAAAAATAGTAAGATAATAAAAGAAGGAATAGATGTAGCCATTATAGGAAAACCAAATGTAGGAAAAAGTAGTCTTTTGAATAAATTATTAGATGAAGATAAAGCTATTGTAACTGATATAGCTGGAACAACAAGAGATATAGTTGAGGGAAAAATTAATTTAAATGGTTTTATTTTAAACATAATAGATACAGCTGGAATTAGAAAAACAACTGATAAAGTAGAGCAAATAGGGGTAGATAAAAGTAAAAATTTAATAGGTAGAGCAGATTTAATTTTATTTTTATTAGATAATAATACTTTATTAAATAACGAAGAAAAAGAATTGTTAGAAACAATTCAAAATAAAAAACATATAATTATTGTAAATAAAACGGATTTAGAAACAAAAATAGATTTAAAAGATGAAAATTATATTAGAATGAGTACTATAAATAATATAGGTATAAAAGAATTGAAAGAAAGAATTATCAAATTGTTTGAACTTGATAAAATAGAACAAAGTGACATGACTTATTTAACAAACGCTAGAAGTATTGCTTTATTAAAACAAGTACAAGAAAAAATAGAAGAAATTGAAAATAGTATCAACATGAATATACCAATAAGTATTATTGAAATAGATTTGAGAAATGTATGGGAAATATTAGGAAAAATAATAGGTGAACATTATGAAGATGAATTAATAGATCAATTATTTACTCAATTTTGTTTAGGAAAGTAATTTTTACTTTCTTTTTAATTTATAAATTTTTGTATCAAGTTTATAATTATTTTCATTATTTAAAATGAAAGTTTTAATATGGTCGTTGTATAAAATTTGATTATTTGCTTTTAAAGAATCAAAATCATATGCCAAACTATCAAGAATATTTCTAATATTACCTTTATAAATAATAGGAATTGGTTTTATTATATAATTACCATCATCATTTTTTTCTATAAGATATCTTGGCTGCTCATTTGGAATAATAATTTTTAAATCTGAAAGTAACAAAGCATTAATTTTATTTTTCATAAAAATTCTCCTTTTTGTTTTATTATATGAAAGAAGAAATAAAAAAATGAAATCATATTGTTTTATATTTTAATAAATAGTATAATATATTGAGTTTAAGGAAGTGATATTTTGGAATATGAAATAATTGTTGTTGGAGGTGGACATGCTGGATGTGAAGCCTCTCTTGCAGCTGCTAGAAAAAATCATAAAACTTTATTAGTAACGGGAAATATTAAAAATATAGCTGATATGCCATGTAATCCATCAATTGGAGGATCAGCTAAAGGAATTGTAGTAAGAGAAATTGATGCCTTAGGTGGAGAAATGGGAAAAAATGCAGATAAATCACTACTACAAATTAAGATGCTAAATAATAAAAAAGGTCCAGCAATTCAAGCTTTAAGAGCTCAAGCAGATAAAATTACTTATCCAAAAAATATGTTAAAAACTCTAAATAATACTCCAAATTTAACAATAAAAGAAGCAATTGTTGAAAATTTAATTGTTGAAGATAATAAAATCAAAGGAATTATTTTGGAAGATGGAACAACTATTTTTGCGAAAGCTGTTATATTAACAACAGGTACATATTTAAAAGCAGATATTTTAGTTGGTGATACTCGTAGACGTGAAGGTCCACATGGTGAAAAACCAAGTAATTATTTAAGTGAAAATTTAAAAAAGTTAGGCTTTAAAATTAAAAGGTTAAAAACAGGAACACCTCCTCGACTTGAAAAAAGTACAATAAATTTTGAAAAATTAAGAGTAGAAAATGGTGATAATGAACCATTAACTTTTAGTTTTGACAATGAACCAATTTATGATGTTAATAACCAAATTCCATGTCATTTAATTTATACTAATAAAAAGACACATGAAATTATAAAACAAAATTTATCTAAATCGAGTATGTATGGAGGACTTGATGATATAGAAGGTATTGGTCCTAGATATTGTCCATCAATTGAAGATAAAATAGTTAGATTTAGTGATAAAGAACGTCATCAGTTATTTTTAGAGCCAGAAAGTATTTATTATGATGATATGTATTTACAAGGATTTTCAACAAGTATGCCTTATGATATTCAAGAACAAATGGTTCACAGTTTAGAAGGATTAGAAAATGCTAAAATCTTAAAATATGCATATGCTATTGAATATGATGCTATTTATCCAAATCAATTAAAACAATCACTAGAAACAAGAATTATTGAAAATTTGTATACAGCTGGTCAAATAAACGGAACAAGTGGATATGAAGAAGCTGCATGTCAGGGTTTAATAGCAGGAATAAATGCAGCATTAAAATTAGAAAATAAAGAACCATTAATTTTAAAAAGAAATGAAGCATACATTGGTGTTTTAATAGATGATTTAATTACAAAAGGGATTAGAGATCCATATCGTTTATTAACTTCAAGAGCAGAGTATAGATTACTTTTAAGACACGATAATGCTGATTTAAGACTTAGAAAATATGGATATGAAGTAGGATTAATAAGCAAAGAAAAATATGATAAATTAATTCAAAAAGAAAATAACATTAATGAGATTATTGAATTACTTAAAAATAATAAAATAACTCCTAAAAAAGAAATTAATGATTATCTTGTTAAAAATAATAGTACACCTATTAAAGATGGAATTAGTTTATTTCAATTACTAAAAAGACCAGAAATAAAAATAAATAATATTAAAGAATTTATTGAATTAAAAAAATATACAAAAGAAGAATTAGAACAAGTAGAAATTATAATAAAATATGAAGGATATATAGAAAAAGCAAATAGAGAAGCAAAAAAAATGTTAGAATTGGAAGAAAAAAAGATTCCTGAAGATTTAGATTATGATAAAATCAAAAATATAGCAAGTGAAGCTCGTCAAAAATTAAAGGAAGTAAAGCCTACTTCTATAGGACAAGCAATTAGAATAAGCGGTGTTAATCCTGCTGATATATCTATAATGATGGTTTATTTAAAGAAAGAATATTATAATGACAGAAAAAGAATTAGTAACTAAATTAAAAGAACTTAATATAGACATAACACAAGAAAAATTAGACCAATTAAATAGATATTATGAGTTATTAATAGAATGGAATCAAAAAATAAACCTAACTTCCATTACAAAAAAAGAAGATGTGTATTTAAAACATTTTTATGATAGTGCAACCATAGCAAAAATAATAAATTTAAATGAGTATAAAACTTTATGTGATATAGGAAGTGGAGCAGGTTTTCCAGGTATTGTGTTAAAAATCTTATATCCTAATTTAAAGATAACATTAGTTGATTCATTAAATAAAAGAATAATATTTTTAAATAAAGTTATAGAAGAATTAGATTTAAAAAATATAGAAGCAATTCATACAAGAGTAGAAGAATATGCAAAGAAAAATATTGAAAAATATGAAATAGTAACAGCACGTGCTGTAGCACATTTAAGTATTTTATTAGAATATGGACTACCTATGTTAAAAAATAATTATTATTTTATAGCTATGAAAGGAAATTTAGAAGTTGAAATAAAGGAAAGTAGTAAAGCTTTAGAAATATTAAATAGTAAGATTGAAAAAATAGAAGAATTTAAATTACCACTTGAAAATAGTAATAGAACTTTAATTAAAATCAAAAAAATAAAATCTTGTCCTAAAAAATATCCTAGAAAATATAGTGAAATAAAGAAACAAAAATTATAGTTTCTTTTTTTTATTTTAAGTATTTCCCAAAAAAATCTTGTAATATTTCCCAAACTATAGTATCATATAGAAGAAGAATAAAGAGGTGGATATTATGAATATGGAAAAAGAGGTTTTAATTCTTAATATAGATGATGTTTTACCAAACAGATTTCAACCAAGAATCAAATTTAAAGAAGAAAATATAAATGAATTAGCTGAATCAATAAAGGAGCATGGTGTAATTCAACCAATTGTTGTAAGAAAAATTAGTGATAAGTATGAAATAATAGCTGGAGAAAGAAGATATAAAGCTAGTATTTTAGCTGGTAAAACAACAATTCCAGCCATTGTAACTGATTTAGATGATAAAAATAGTGCAGAAGTAGCTTTGATTGAAAATGTTCAAAGACAAAATTTAACTCCAATTGAAGAAGCAATATCATATAAAAAAATATTGGATATGGGTTATATAAATCAAACAGATTTAGCTGAAAAATTAGGTAAAACACAATCAACAATAGCAAATAAACTAAGATTATTAAATTTAGATGAAGAAGTTCAAGAGGCATTGTTAAATGAAAAAATTTCAGAAAGACATGCTAGATCATTGTTAAAATTAGATAAAAACAAACAGGTTGAAATGTTAAATAGAATTATTAGTGAAAGAATGACAGTAAGAAAAACAGACGAAGAAATTAATAAAATATTAAATAATAATTCAGAAGAAAAACAAGAAGTAAATATTCCATCTCTTAATAAGGTAGATGAAAATAATTCAGAAATAGAAGTATTAAACTTCGATTTAGATGAACAAGAATCATCTAAAGAAAATGAATTAGAAAAAACTATGGAAATTCCACCAATAACAGAAAAAGAGGTAAATAATACAATGAATGAAAATCAAAATATTAATTCAATACCAGAATTAAATAATCAAGTACAAGATAATAATTTCAACACTGAAAATGTTTTAAACAATCAAGTACAAGATAATAATTTCAACACTGAAAATGTTTTAAATAATCAAGTACAAAATAGCAATATAAATGAAATACCAAGTGTAAATTCATTTAACGCTCAAGAGATACCAGTTGAGAACCAAAATAATACATTTAATAATAATACAATAAATGTGCCAAATTTAAATCAACAAAATTTAAATAATAATCAAATAGAAGTACCAAATGTAATACAACAAGAGTCTAATAACAATGTATCTGAAATTTCAAATAATGCATCACAAAATTTAAATAATACTGAAAATCAGTTTAATATACCATCAGAGCCTATAATTGAACCAGAAACAAATCAAGATTCAAGTTTTAATGTTCAAAATAATAACTTTAATTTTAGTCAACAATTAGATGTAACACCATCAGAGGATGATAATATTTCACCAGTTACTCCAGTTGAAGAAGTTAATGTAGGTCAAAATCCAATTGATATAGCTAGTTTACCTTCAAATAATCAACAAGAAAGTCCAGCACCAGTAGAAATAAATCCAATGATGGAACAACCAGAAAGTAATGATTCAAATCCATCAGGCGGTGGTAAGTTCTTTAATATGTTTAATATGAATAACCAAAATTATGTAGATGATATTGAAAATAAAGAAGTAAATATGAATTTTGAGGAACAAAATCAGCCAGCTGCAAACCCTTTTAATTTTAACTTTGATCCTATTAATCAACCATCATCTCAAACTAATGAATCAACAATAAATTCTTCAAATCAACCACAGTCTAATATAGCTACACCAGATATATTTAGTAATACAGGAATTATTAATAATATGGATAATTCTGTTCAACAAACATCTAATATAAATGAAAGTAATAATATGAATTTACAAAATAATCAAATAGAAAATTCAGATAATGAAGATCCATTTGAAAATAAATTAAATCCATATACATTAAATGATGATGAACAATTTAAGAGATCATTATGATATGGATTACAGAATTTTAGACGAGAGCATATTTGTTACGGGAATCGGTGCGGCATTTGCTATAAATGACGATAGAGGAATTGAAGAAAAATTATCCGAAAAGTTTGATGAAATGCAGAAAGACGGCACAATGGAGATTATCGTAAGCAAATATCTTTCCAATGCCTATAAGTATTTGGAGGTGGACAGCCTTGAATGATAAAAAGTTTGAAAATGTCCGCAGCGGTAAAAGTTTTTGGTATAAAGAAATTATATTCGGAATTATTTTTTTGATAATTGTATTTGTCGGTTCTGCACAGGTCGACAAAAAAGCAGCTAAATCTCAAGTCAATTCTACTATAAGCTATGTTAAAACTCAATGCTCAATATATGCAAGATACAATGACGCAACGGAAACAAAAACGCTTATGAGAGTTATAGTAAATACGCAACAGGTAAATCGAGATATAGAGTTTTGCGGTTCGGAGCTTGATGTGGAAGCGTTGAAAAAATATGCGTCTGAACAACGTCTGACAGGTATTATAGTAATGGACGAAAACGGCAAAGTCGAAGAAGAGTGCAGCAGTGACGGATTAAATTCCGAAAGCTTGAAAAAATATATACAAAAAACTGCAGTGCTTGACGTTGCAAAATATCCGAAAAAGACTTATACGGCACATATTGATTTTGCTGACGGTTCGTATGTCAACTTAGCGTCACAGGGAAGAATTGATAAAACAGGTGTGATAGTTGGATTTCATCATACTAACGCTGAGTATGCAAAAAATTATAACCTTACTGTGCAAAGCTTACTTTCGGGATATGATACATATCGTGACGGAATAATCGCAATAACAGACGGACACAAAATAGTGGCGTCTAACGATGAAAGTATGGTAGGTAAAAACGTTAAAGAAAACGAGGTTGTCAGAAAACTGAGAAATAACGGTAAAATCGGCAAATTGGTTAGAGTACAGAATAAGTTTGAAGGCTATTACGGCAGTATGGATAAGAGCAGAGATTACTATATATATGTGTATCTGCCGGAATGTACGGTTTTTGAAATTGTACCGAGAAATATACTCTATGCGCTTGCA
>QWCE01004678.1_pt1 | contig 14227 bp, 7 predicted proteins | sample 1972531 | NCBI WGS metagenome assembly QWCE01 (sample SAMN09866716, study PRJNA288562) | Human gut metagenome isolate term4_stool, whole genome shotgun sequencing... | reverse complement strand
AGCAAAAGCCGACAAACAACGTATTGTGCTCCCCGAAGCATTGGAGGAGCGAACGCTACGTGCCGCTGACCGTGTATTGGCCGACGACATTGCAGACATTATCTTGATTGGTAACCCAACGGAGATTCACAAAATGGCAGAAGCGCGAGCGCTGAAGAATATCGACAAGGCTACCATTATTGACCCTGAAAACAATCCCAAGAGTGAGGAATATGCCACGCTGTTAGCCGAGCTTAGAAAGAAAAAGGGCATGACGCTCGAACAAGCACGCGAGTTGGTGAAGAATCCTTTATACTTGGGCTGCATGATTATCAAGACCGAAGGTGCCGATGGACAGATTAGTGGTGCATTAAGTACGACGGGAGATACATTGCGCCCGGCATTGCAAATCATCAAGTGCGCGCCCGGTGTCACTTGCGTGAGTGGTGCCATGCTGTTGATTACGCAGGCAAAGGAGTATGGCGAAAACGGTGTAGTGGTTATGGGTGACGTGGCAGTTACCCCTGTTCCCGATGTAGATCAGTTAGCTCAAATTGCCGTTACCACGGCAGCGACGGCCAAGAGTGTGGCCGGCTTTAAGGAACCACGCGTAGCCATGTTGAGTTTCTCCACCAAAGGAAGTGCCTCTCATGAGGTCGTTGCGAAAGTGGCAGAAGCTACAAAATTGGCTAAACAGCGTGCTCCACAACTCAAAATAGATGGCGAGTTGCAAGCCGATGCCGCTTTGGTGATGTCGGTAGGACAAAAGAAAGCTCCAGGAAGTGCTATCGCTGGCAATGCCAACGTATTGGTGGTTCCCAATTTGGAAGTAGGAAACATTAGCTACAAGCTGGTACAACGTTTGGGCAATGCCATTGCCATAGGACCTATCTTGCAGGGTATTGCGCGTCCAGTGAACGACCTTAGCCGTGGCTGCTCGGTAGACGATATCTATTATATGGTGGCCATCAAATAGATAGTTGGTTTAATTGATAAGCTCACAAATTGATAGTTCTACAACATAATTCAACATCATACAGCTAACTACTCCCCTCCCTTTTGGGGAGGGGTAGGGGGAGAGGCTTTAACAAAGAAAAAATAATACAAGCCAAGCCATCTACTCCCCTCCCTTTTGGGGAGGGGCAGAAGGGGAGGGGCTTTAACGAAGAAAAAATAATACAAGCCAAGCCACCTACTCCCCTCCCTTTTGGGGAGGGGTAGGGGGAGAGGCTCTTTAATTCATAAACTTACAAATGAACATCTTAGTATTAAACTGCGGAAGCAGCTCTATCAAGTATAAACTCTACAACATGACCGATGAGTCAGTGTTGGCTCAGGGAGGTGTAGAACGTATTGGTCTCGATGAGGCCTTTGTGAAAGTAACCTTGCCCAATGGCGAGAAGAAGAAAATCATGCACGACATGCCCGACCATAAAGAAGGTGTGAACTTCGTGTTCTCTTTGCTCACCGACCCCGAGATTGGGGCTATCAAGTCATTAAACGAGATTGATGCCGTAGGGCATCGTATCGTGCAAGGCGGCGACCTGTTCGAGGATAGCGTGATTGTAGATAAGCACGTAGAAGACGGAATCGAAAGCCTGTGCGATTTGGCTCCCGTACACAATGCGGGTCATCTGCGTGGCTTGCGTGCCGTAGACGCACTCATGCCCACCACACCACAGGTGTGTGTGTTCGACAATGCGTTCCATAGCACCATGCCCGATTATGCTTACCTCTATGCCATTCCCTACGAACTGTACAAAAAATACCACGTGCGTCGCTACGGCTTCCATGGCACCAGTCACAAATACGTGTCACAACGTGTGTGCGAATTCTTAGGTAAGGATATCAAGGACATGCGCATCATCACCTGCCACATCGGCAATGGTGCCAGTGTTACAGCCATTAAGGGCGGTAAGTGCATCGATACCTCCATGGGATTGACCCCCTTGGCAGGTGTGATGATGGGCTCGCGTTCGGGCGACATCGACCCATCTGCTGTTACCTATCTCATGGAGAAGTTAGGCAAGAAGCCCCAAGAGATGGCCGACTTCCTGAATAAGGAGAGTGGTGTGCTCGGTATTACCGGCATCTCATCAGACATGCGCGAGATAGAATCGGCAGCCGAAGAGGGCAATGAGAAGGCTCTGTTGGCACTGAAGATGTATAACTACCGCATTAAGAAATACATTGGTGCCTACGCTGCTGTTATGGGTGGCGTTGATATCATCGTGTGGACGGCTGGCGTAGGCGAGAATCAGATAAGTACTCGTCTCGAGGCTTGCAGTGGATTAGAGTTCTTGGGTGTAAAGATGGATGCCGAAGCCAACAAGGTTCGTGGCAAGGAAGCCATCATCTCTGCGCCAGATTCCAAGGTCACCGTTTGTGTGATTCCTACCGATGAAGAGATTGTCATCGCACGCGACACCATGCGATTGGTATCAGAAAAATAACTTTCTTCGATATAAAAACAAGTTAAAGGGGATATGCCAAATGGTGTATCCCCTTTTAAGTTTACGCTTTATTCACGTTGCCAGAATGAGAATGATGCGTGTCCGTATGTATATTTTTCTTGACAACGTGCCTCTTCATGCTTGGCGTATTTGCAAACAACCTTGCGTCTGACCGAAAATACGCTAAGGATAAACAGCTTTTGTATCTCGTTGATAAATAGGGTTTTATGGGTTTTTACTGACAATTGGCTCTCATGCTTCATGCGTTTTGTAGACAAAAGCATTGCTTTAAGCGAGCAATATGCATGCTTTAGCATGCCAACAGCCTGTAGATTAAAGGCCAAAGTGAAACCTTTAATCAGGTTAAGGCATGCTTTTGATGGTAAATAGCCGAATTTCTTGGCCCAATTGCTTCCTGTTTACCTCCTGCCAGCCTATTGATTTTTTCCAGATTGAAAGTTTTGAGTGGCTGTTTTTAGGGTGAAAATTGGTAAAAAAAGTCAACGAATCATAGGTGCTTGCCAAACGCCTACATCCCTTGCAAAACTCTCTTTCACGGATCGAATATCGGCACCGTTGATCGATGGACAGGCCCCTTTCTTCATTATTGAATCATGCCCCAAAGCGCTGTGCCTTTTCCTTGATGCTTCTGTTGGTAATGCTATCATTGCCACTTATATACAAGTTTTTTGGGGATTCATGATTTTATTTTATAAATTTGCGCTGTATTCATTAGTCGAATCAGTCAAACTCAACCAACATCAGCAGCAAATGAGATGTAGAATGTTTTTCTTGGGATGTATCTTAGTATCCACCTTATCCATTCATGCACAAGTGCAAAGTTCAAAGGATTCACTCACCATGGAATCCATGATGCACAATCTTCCTGAAGTAATGGTAAAGGGCTCGCGCCCCATCGTCAAGGCAGAGCGTGGCATGCTATTGTACAATATGCCGCTGCTGTTGAAGCAGTTGCCTGCCGACAACGCTTACGAGGCGCTTACACGCATTCCCGGTGTCAGCGATGCCACTGGTAGTATCTCCCTCTTGGGCAATGCGGTGACGCTGATTATCAATGGACAAGCCACTACGTTGACGCAAGAACAGCTGGCAGAACGACTGAAAGCGATGCCTGCCGCACAGTTGGCAAAGGCCGAGGTGATGTTGTCTGCCCCAGCTCGCTATCATGTTCGTGGCATGGCTATCAACATCGTCACGAAAGATAATGCCGGTACCAATCGGTTGTCGGGACAGATGGTTGGTGGATTGCAGCAAAGTAAATATTCAACTGGCTTTGGTAATCTTGCCCTTTCCATGCAAAGAGGCAAGTTTGGACTTGATGCAAACTATCAATTCGTTGACGGCAATTCATACCGTGAGTCTTCGCTCATAGCCAATCATCCTTTGGGCAACAAGCGTGTAAACTATTATGACGAAACTTGGCAGAAGTCGTTTGGCATTAGGCACTACTACCGCTTGGGTATGAATTATGCGTTCAACAAGAATCATCGTCTCGACATTGCCTATACTGGAAATTGGAAAAAGAACAGCTCTAACAACCAAACGACAGGTTTGAGTGTAAGCAGAACGCACCTTGGCAGTCATGCGTATCTGCACAATGTTGATGTAAACTACTCACTTCCTTTCGGACTCACCCTTGGCGGCTCGTACACCTACTATCGCACGCCGCAGCAACAATGGCTTGACGGCACGATGCAGGTGAATGCAAATACGACAGAAACAAAACGCAACCTGACAAGTAGCAATGAGCAGACCATCAACAAATGGATGTTTACGGCAGATCAAACCCATTCATTGGCGCATGGATGGGGGTTGTCGTATGGCGTGAAAGGACAGTTTGCGAGCAACAAGAGCTATCAGAGCACCCTCGATAAGAAGGGAAACATCTTGCCCAATGCGACCAGTAGCGTTGACATCAATGAGCGGATATGGAACATGTATGCAGGTTTCAGCAAGCAGGTCAACAAGGCAATCAGTCTTGAAGCATCCGTTGCTGCCGAGCAATACCACTCCCCGATGTGGAATAAATGGCGCATCTATCCTACCCTCAATGCTTTGTGGGGCATCAACGAAAACCATTTGCTCAATCTTTCCTTCAATTCCAATTCAGTGTTTCCGAGCTATTGGTCAACCATGAGCAATGTGTTTTACTCATCCACCTACACAGAGGTACATGGCAATCCCGATTTGAAACCATACTCCTATTATAATGTCAACCTGATGTGGCAGATCAAGAGACGTTATACGCTGATGGCTTTCGCAAGTCTGAAGCCAGATTATTCCGTGCAGTTGCCTTATCAGACAGCAGACCGAGTGGCTGTCATCATGAAGGAAACCAACTTCGATTATTCAAATAGCTTCGGATTGCAGGCCTCTGCCATCTTCAGTGCGGGCAAATGGCTCAACGGGAACGTGTTTGCCGTAGGAACTTATAGACACGAAAAGAGTAGCCATTTCTTCGACTTGCCATTCAATCGCAAGAAACTTTCTGCCATACTTGGTGGTACCGCATCGGTAAAACTTTGCAAAACACAGGACGTGCGTCTTATTCTGAATCCTTTCTTTCAGTCGAAAGCAATACAAGGAGTTTACGACATTAGTCCCATCTTCCGAATGAATGCCAAACTGCAATGGTCGTCACACGATGGAAAATGGGGACTGCGCCTCAATGGCAGCAACATCTTCAACAATAAATACGACACCCGTTCCGTACAAGGCAACCAAAACTTTCGTATGAAACTTAACAACAATTGGTCGACAGTTAACTTTACTGTTGTCTATAAGTTCGGTGGCTACAAGGAGAAAAAAGTAAAGGAAGTTGATACCTCACGCATGGGACACTAAAAAGAATACCGCGTTTCTTACATGATTATACCGTATATAGAGGGTGTAAGAAACGCTGTTTGTAGCCTATCATTGTTTCTATATAACAAATGAAAAAAGTTCTTTCGAGGGTTGTTATATAGAAGCAGCGTCAACGAATATGCACCATTTTTTAAGCAAGTTTTACGGCATAAGTTAGTTTTGTCAACGGGTTCAGTCCCATTTTTTGTTTGTATGACCAAGTGCTACATCATGTAGTGAGCATTTAGATAGGGTGCTGTTCGTTGGATGTGGCACTGTTGCGGTTGATCTGCAAGCATCTGTGCGTAAAGAAGATAGAAAGCAGATGGAATGTTGTGTCATCACTTTGTCATACGATGGAAACATTCACTTCATTTGTTCTTCATTCTATCGTCACATGTTGGTAACACTATTTAAACACGATGAAGATAATTTTGCACTCGCAAAAGCCAAGGTGCATCTACATCGGGTGGCTGTCACAGCGCGCAGACAGGGTGTGATGAATTCACGAGTTCGCAGGTGACATGCTTTTTCCACATGTGATATTCCTGTAAGATGGACAGATGAAAGAACACCTAAAAGGCCCATTGCACCACATCTTATCCATAATCAAATGAATCAGTTCGTAATGATGAAAATCAAAAAGTTAGTGTGCAGCCTGATGCTCACGCCGTTCTTGTTGTTTGTTGCTTCGTGCAGCGACAACACGGAGGATGGCCCTATGAGAATTGAGCGCAATCCTTCACAGCCGCTTGAGTTGACTTCTTTTTATCCTACACATGGCGGAGCGAAGGATAAAATCTTGCTCAATGGTAAGAATTTTGGTACGGACGTATCCAAGATTGCCGTGTATTTCAACAAAAAAAAGGCGGCGGTTATTTCGTCAAGTGGTAATCGCATTTACGCCATCGTGCCTCGTTTGCCCGGTGAGCATCCTGCGATTAAGGTTGTGGTGGATAGCGACTCGGCGGTGTACGACTCTACTTACCTGTATACTCCGCAGGCTCAGGTCACCACGGTGGTGGGAAACGGTGTGAAAGACTTTGTGGAGGGTTCGCTCGACCAGGCACATGTTTACGGCAGGTATCTGGAATTGGACGCCGAAGGCAACCTGTTTATGTCGTGGCGTGACGGTGGCAGCTGGGGAGTGGCGCGTATCAATGAGAAAGAAAACGTGATGGTTTCGTTAATCAAAGCAACGAAATCAGAGGACCGGGTGCTGTTTGCCAATGGGGTGACCGTTGACCGGAAGTCGGGTGTGGTGACCGTTTCTCACGAGTCAACGCCAGAGGTGTTCTTCTCCTTTGACCCCAAAGAAGCATGGTATCCGCGCCAGCGTAATGCTAAATTCTCTAAGAAAGATTATGCTTCCATTGTCTGGGACGACCGCTATGCCAACTTTGTGACCTTCAGTTCATGGGACAATCATTTATATACTCGTTTTCGTGACGGTAAGGTGGCGCGCATCAATCCCGACACCTATGAGGCTACCGTCGTGGCACAAGGGCCCTACGGTTCACAGTATGGACAGGGCATCAATCCGAAGAAGCCATGGGAGCTGTATATCACCCTGCATTCTAATGCCAATCCGGTAGAGTTTCGTCAAGGTATCATGATGATGGATTTGCGTCATCCCGAAAAAGGTTTTAAACGACTCAACGCCCCTGGTGGCAGTGGTTTCCGTGATGGTCCGGTAGAGGATGCCTTGTTTAATTTACCAAAGGATATCAAGTTTGATAATGATGGCAATATGTTCATTGCCGACTATGGTAACCACTGTATACGTATGTTGTCTGCCGATGGCGTGGTGTCTACGGTAGCTGGCCAGCCGGGTAAAGCTGGATATAAGGATGGTGGCCCGGTAGAGTCGCTGTTTAAAAACCCATGGGGCGTTGCAGTGAATGAGCAAGGTGAAATCTATATCGCAGATTGGGGAAACGCGCGTATTCGTAAATTAGTTATTGAATGAAGATCATCCGAAAATGAAATTGCTTAAAATTATTTGTCTTTTATTGCCATTGTGCTTATGGCATGTGGTTACGTTTGCTCAACAGAAAGAAACTTTGACCATTGCCGGTACGGTGATGGACGATACCGGTGAACCCTTGCCGGGTGCTTCGGTGTACATCAAGGATAAGCCGTCTGCGGGGACGGTGTCTGATGTGGAAGGAAAGTTCAGAATCAAGGTCGAATACGGCGACCATTTGGTGTTCTCGTTCGTTGGCTTCGAGTCGGTAGAGCACGTGTCGGTGAAATCAGTCAGTAACTTGCAAATCAAGTTCAAGGAACAAGGTGTTGGTCTCGATGAGTTTGTGGTTGTGGGCTTAGGTGCGAAAGAACGGAAGATCACCAATGTGGGTGCCATCTCTACGGTAGATGTGAAACAGTTGCAGTCGCCGGCAGCCTCGATAACCAATCTATTAGGAGGTCGTGTCCCGGGAGTTATCTCTCTGCAGTCGAGTGGAGAACCAGGCAAGAACTTGTCGGAGTTCTGGGTTCGAGGCATCGGTACCTTTGGTGCCAACAGCAAGGCCCTGGTGCTGATTGATGGCTTAGAGGGCAACCTCAATACCATTGACCCTGCCGATATTGAGAGCTTCTCGGTGTTGAAAGACGCATCAGCCACAGCCGTATATGGCGTGCGGGGAGCCAATGGCGTGGTGTTGGTGACGACCAAAAAGGGAACCGTTGACCGCATACAAATCACGGGTCGTGCCAATGTTACCTTGTCACATCTCAATAGGTTGCCCAAATATCTCGGGGCCTATGAGTATGCTCAATTGGCCAACGAGGCCAATGTGGTTCGTGGCAACTCGCCGCTGTACTCTGAAGAAGAGATGAACATCATCCAAGATGGATTGGACAACGACATCTATCCCAACGTGAACTGGCAGGATCAAATATTGAACAAGAACTTCTGGCGGCAAAGCTATTATGTGAGTGGGCGAGGAGGTAGTGAGGTGGCTCGCTATTTCATCAGTCTTGGACTGAACAACGAAACGGCGGCGTATAAGGTGCAGAAAGACAGTCCGTACGCTTCCAATGTAGGTTATACCAATTATAATTATCGTATCAACCTTGACTTGAACCTGACCAAGACAACCACTCTTTACGTCGGATCAGACGGATATTATTCGCAGCTGGATCAACCTGGTATTGCCAATACCGAGTATATTTGGAATGCACAGGCTCGCCTCACGCCCTTGGCCATCCCTACGGTCTACAGCAATGGGCAATATCCTGGTATGGGAAACAACAGCCAGTCGTCTCCATCGGTCATGATCAATCGTACCGGCAGAGCATCCAACCAGTCGTTCAAAGGAAAAATAACCATGGCACTCTCACAAGATTTGTCGAAAGTGTTGAAAGGTTTGAAATTCAAGATGCAGGGAGCCTACGACATTCACAGTTACTTCAATGAGCGAAGGTTCATCCAACCCGCCCTTTATCAGGCTATTGGTCGTAACTATGACGGCACCTTGATGACCATAGAGCGTGTACAAGAGCGTAAAGCCTCGTACAGCAAGTCTACCAGCCAGTATCGCAAATATCACTTCGAAGCGACGTTGAATTACAATCATATCTTTGGTCACGACCATCGCACCTCTGCGTTGATTTACTATTATCTCAGCGATGAAAAAGATTCGAACGATGCCACCAGCAACCTGTCAGCCATTCCTTTGAGATATCAGGGCGTGTCCGGACGTATCACCTATGGTTTCAGAGACACCTATTTGGTTGATGTCAACTTTGGTTACACGGGATCTGAAAACTTCCAACCTGGCAAGCAGTATGGTTTCTTTCCATCCATTGCCCTGGGATGGGTGCCCACTAACTATGAATTCATGCGCGAGCATCTTCCTTGGATGGATCATTTCAAAATCAGAGCCTCGTATGGAACGGTGGGTAACGATCGTATCACGAGCACACGCTTCCCCTACTTGACCAAAGTACATGAAGGTACTGCCGAGGTGTGGGGGCTAAATGGAATAGAAACGCTGGGCGAGACACGCATAGGTGCCGACAACCTGGCATGGGAACGAGCCATCAAGTCAAACTTAGGGGTTGAAGGAAAGTTGTTTGGCAGCAAGCTCGAGTTTGTGGTAGATATCTTCAAGGATCAGCGTAATGGCATCTTCCAACAGCGCGTCCAGGTTCCCGAGTATGTCGGTGTAATCTCAAATCCCTACGCCAACGTAGGTAAGATGATGAGCTGTGGGGCCGATGGTAACATCAGTTACTCTACCAACCTAACCAAGGATTTTGGTCTTACCCTGCGCGGTAATTTCACTTACTCAAAGAACAAAGTGCAGAACTGGGAAGATGCTTACAAAGAATATCCTTATTTGGCCTACAACGGTTTCCCCTATAATTCTATTCGCGGATATCAGGCCATCGGCTTGTTTAAAGATGAAGATGATATCAAGTATAGTCCGAAACAGAGCTTTGGTGTTGTGATGCCTGGCGACATCAAGTACAAAGATGTCAATGGTGACGGTGTGATAACTACCATGGACAAGGTTCCTTTGACGCATAGCAACTACCCCTTGGTGATGTATGGCTTTGGTACAGAGTTGCGTTACAAGAACTTTTCGCTGGGTCTTTTGTTCAAGGGAACCGGTAAAACCTCCTTCTTTTACGTTGGTCAAACCACCAGAGTCCATGGCGAGTCTGAGGTCAACGGCATGGGATACATGCCATTCTTCCAAGGCAATGAAGGCAATGTGCTGACGCTGGCATCCGATCCAGCCAATCGTTGGATTCCAAGAGAGTATGCCCTTGAACACGGCATAGACCCATCGTTGGCCGAAAATCCCCATGCTCGCTTCCCACGTTTGCAATATGGAAATAACACCAACAACAGTCAGCTGTCTACTTTCTGGGAAGGCGACTCGAGGTATCTGCGCCTACAAGAAATCACCTTGAACTATCACCTCAGTCCGAAGTTCATGAGGAACATCGGTATCGGCTCGTTGGACATACAATTCATTGGTACAAACCTCTTCACTTGGGATAAGGTGAAAATCTTCGATCCTGAGCAAGCCGTTTGGAATGGACGCAAATATCCCATCCCTACTACCTATGCCCTGCAGCTTTATGTAAACTTATAATATAGATGTATAACAATGATGAAGTCAGTAATAAAGAATAAAATAGGTACAGTCCTGGTCATGGTCTTGACCTGTTGGACAACCATCTCGTGCAGTGATTATCTCAATATAGACAATTACTTCGATGATGAGTTCAACATCGACTCCGCCTTTGTCAACGCCCGTTACATTGAGGCCTATATGTGGGGTGCGGCAGCGATGTTTGTCGATGAGTCAAATACCGTTCGTAGCAACTATACCCCTGGCCCCATGGCAGCCGACGAAGGTTTCAATGTGTTGACGGGAACTGGTGTTACGAACATCTATTACGGTATGGAATTCGCAGCCAATGTGATTACTCCCGATTACTATGGAGGCGGTTCGGCCCCACTCAACCAGTGGCGCAACTATTACAAGATTATCCGCAAGGCCAATAATATATTGGCGAATCTGGACAAGCCCCAGGATCTTTCGTCTACAGATCGACTGCGTATCGAGGGGTATACCCGATTTATTCGCGCCTATGCTTATTATAACCTGTTGGTTGACTTTGGACCTCCCATCTTGCTGGGCGATGAAATTGTGAACACCAACGAGGAACTTGAATACTACGATCGTCCGCGAGCTACCTATGATGAGGCCATGGAATATGTTTGTACCGAATTGGAAAAAGCTGGCGACCTGATGCCTGTTGATGTAGGTTTGCTCAACTTCGGCCGACCCACCAAGGGAGCTGCCTATGCGTTGGTTGCCCGTCTGCGGTTGATTCATGCCAGTCCACTGTTCAATGGCGGTCAGGCCGCCCGTTCGTACTTTGGTCAGTGGAAACGATCTACTGATGGGGTGAACTACGTTTCACAAACTTACGACGAGAAGCGATGGGCCGTTGCTGCTGCGGCATGTAAACGCGTGATGGATATGGGAGTTTATCGGCTCTATACCGTGCCAGCTAATGAGGATACCAAGCCTCTTCCGGAGGGAGTGACAACTGATCCAAATTACTATCGCCCTTATCCTGAAGGAGCGGCTGGCATTGATGCCTTGCATTCTTACTCTGATATTTTCACGGGTGAAGCCGTTGCCGCCATCAATAAAGAGTTGATTTGGGGACGCAACACAGGTTATCTCAATACTAATATCGACCAAGGTGCTTTTCCGCCAAGCCTCGGTGGATGGGGACGGTTTGCGGTCACGCAAAAGGTAGTTGATGCTTATTTGATGGACGATGGTCGTACCAAGGAAGAAGCAAGGGGTGACACGTATTTTGAAAACGTATCTGACTTGCCCCAGGGAGGAACCTTTGATGATTTGTTTACAGAGCAGCCTAAGAATTTCTCCGGCTATCCCATGAATGCGGGTGTATACAAAATGTACGACAATCGGGAGATGCGTTTCTATGCATCCATCGGCTTCAACGAGGCTGTATGGCAGGCACTTTCGAGCACTACCAACAACATGCATACCGCCAAATATTATTATCAAGACCAAGATGGGCGTGGCGGAGTCACGGCAACCTCGCCAAACTATCCCATTACGGGGTATGTGATTAAGAAGTGGGTTCATCCATACGATGCCATCCAAGGTACGGGAGCCCGCCGCTTGCCAAAGGCCTATCCTATCATCCGTTATGCCGAGATACTGCTGTCATACGCAGAAGCTCTCAACAACCTCACTACCACACACACGGTGCAGTTGGGAGAGAAAGAATACGCGCTGTCAAGGAATACGGACGAGATAAAGAACGCGTTCAATCTGGTTCGTTATCGTGCTGGCCTCCCTGGGCTGCGACAGTCAGAGTTGGATAACCCCGCCGCCTTGCAATCGGCCATCGAACGTGAGCGAATGGTGGAGTTCTTGTGGGAAAATCGTCGTTATTACGACATCCGCCGTTGGGGTATATACGAGGAAACCGAGCGAGAACCCATTCGAGGCATGAATCCTGATGGTGCAACTCGAGAAACGTACTATCGACGTACCATCCCATCAACATCAACTTTCATGAACCGGGTGTTTGACAAACGACTCATTTGGCTGCCTCTTCCCAGAACGGAGATGCGACGGTTGCCTTCCTTGGATCAAAATCCCGGATACAATTAATGAATCAATTAACGAATAATGAGGAATATATCAATGAAATATCAGTCACTCATCTTATTGGGCATGCTTGGAATGCTTGTTTCATGTAACGACAATGAGATTTTCGAACGAGAGATGTATAAGAACCGCATTGCTTTGATTAGCAGTGGTGAATACAATTTGTTCCAAGAGGTCGTGCATCTCAATGACAAAGAGGTCATTGGCTATATTGCTGCTTCTGTGGGTGGTACACATGCACCGGCACGCGATATGCAAATTGTCTTGGAAGAAGATCCCATGCCGTTGGCACACTACAATTATAGCAATTTTGACGCAGACGCTTCCATGTATGCCAAGGCGCTGTCGCCAAATCAATACGATATCCCCGATCATACCATTCGTATCAAGGCGGGAGAGCTTACCGGGCGAACCATGATTAAGTTGCGTCCGGAAGGCTTGTCACCCGATTCAACCTATTTTATCTCTTTGAAAGCAACGGCAGCTTCGGACATAGAACTCAATCCAGAAAAGAGTACTATTCTGTATCAGGTGGTTTTGGAAAACGATTTCGCCTCCCAAGTCAGGGGTTCTTCGCTCTACACCATGACGGGTCTGGTCGATGGAATGGTTACCGCAGCCAACAAAACCTTGTTTCCACTGACCAGCAATAGTGTGAGGATGGTGGCGGGAACAGAGTCGTTTGTGTCACAAGAGGATGCAATCCGAAAAACATCTCTCATTCTCACAGTGGCCAAAGACGGAAAGGTGACCATCAAGCCTTATGGTTCTCTCGAGGTTCAACAGATTGACAATGATCCGAAGTACCCCAATATTTTTAAGGTGGAGGAGACTTACGGGGTGAAAACGAATGTGTTTTTACTGTGCTATTCGTACAAAATGGGCAAGTCGACCAAAGTGATGAAAGAGCGTGTGGAGATGCAAGTCAGGGAGTAGTTATCCTAATTTGGAAGGCCCTGCACATACAGTCTTCGCATGGAGTTGTTGTGAAATGGCATCATCTATCCGTTCTAACGCATAGGAGTTGAGGCCACTCGAACGATCTCAATGTTCGTTCTAAAGTAAAGGTACAGATTCCTTCAATATGTTACCTGTTGGGGAGATATTGTAATATGAATGCCTTTGGCTGCCAAACTCATTGCCTTTGGCTGCCAAACTCAAAGTTCTTGGCTGCTAAACTCAATGCTTTTGGAAACTGAGCTCAATATTTACAAAACAAAAGTTTTCTTCACCATGCCCTGGTAGGTATTTACTTTGAGGCGGATGGAATCGCCAGATTTGTAGGAAGCTGTGGGGATGCTGATGTAAAGGATGTTGGTGTAATAGGAAGGAACGTGGTTGCGGTTGTGCAACAGCTGTAGGTCGATGGCCTTTTTGCCATTGGCGTGTGTCACTCGCTTGTTGAGCACGATGCCAATTTTTTGCTTCTGTTTCTCGTCATCGGGCTTTCCAGACATCACGCCCAAGCGCAGGTTGATGTACTTCTTGTTTTGGCTTAGCCAGCTGCTTTGCAGCTTCACGGGATCGGTGGGGGTGTCCTTTGATGGTTTCATGGGGTGCAACACCCACACTTTGACGCATGTGTTCCCTTCCGTTTTGTCAGGTGATTTTTTATAATAGAGCATGGCTCGGTAGGTACTGTCGGGTGTGGTGGCCCAATGACAGCTGAAGGGTGTGTTGAATGTGAGCTTCTCATCGGTGTCTGTCACCGCGTAATCTACTTTGCATTTGGCTGCGGTGTGCATG
>QWCE01006991.1_pt1 | contig 14233 bp, 10 predicted proteins | sample 1972531 | NCBI WGS metagenome assembly QWCE01 (sample SAMN09866716, study PRJNA288562) | Human gut metagenome isolate term4_stool, whole genome shotgun sequencing... | reverse complement strand
CGGGCAGACGATGTAGCTCATGTTCTCCACGATGCCCAGCATGGGCACCTTCATCATCTCGGCCATGTTCACGGCCTTGGCCACGATCATGCTCACCAGTTCCTGCGGGCTTGCCACGACCACGATGCCGTCCACGGGCAGGCTCTGGAACACGGTCAGGGGCACGTCACCGGTTCCCGGAGGCATGTCCACGAACAGGAAGTCCACGTCCTTCCACACCACATCGGTCCAGAACTGCTTCACCGCCCCGGCGATGACCGGGCCGCGCCACACAACGGGGTCTTCCTCGTTTTCCACCAGCAGGTTGATGCTCATCACATCAATGCCCATGCGGCTCTGGATGGGCCAGCAGCCCTTGTCGTCGGCCATGGCACGGCCATGGATGCCGAACAGCTTCGGGATGGACGGGCCGGTGATGTCGGCGTCCAGGATGCCGCAGTGGTAGCCGCGGCGGGCCATGGCACAAGCCAGCAGGGCGCTGGTCATGCTCTTGCCGACGCCGCCCTTGCCGGACACCACGCCGATGACCTTTTTCACACTGCTGTTGGGGTTCGGGGCGTCGTGCTGGGGCGCTGCATTGCGGGAAGAACATGCTGCTCCGCAACTGGAGCAGTCATGGGTACATTCTTCGCTCATTCTCTTTTTGCGCACGGCGGGAAGAAAGGCCCTTTGCCGTGTGCTTCCTCCTTGATAGTATACGGCCGGGGAAGGCCGCCCCCTTACTATACCATAAAAATGTACGGGAAACAACCCGCCGCGCCGCTTTGCTTTTGCAGAGCATATCCCACGCGGCCGTTTCATATGCTGGAACCGGAACATTCTGGGCAGGAGGTGCGCCATGCGGCAGAGCTATTTGAAGAATGCGGCACTGCTCACCGGAGCGGATGTGGTGCTGCGGCTGGCAGGGCTCGGCCTGCGCATCTGGCTGGCAAACGCGCTGGGCGGCGAGGGCATGGGCCTGTATCAGCTGGTTCTGGCGGTGTATTCGCTGTTCGTCACGCTGGCCACGGCGGGTGTGTCGGTGGCGGCAACGCGGCTCATGGCGGAGGAGCTCAGCACGCCGGAACACAGCGGCAGCGCCCGGGGGATGCTGCGGCGCTTGCTGGCGGCCGGGCTGGCGCTGGGGTTTGCGGCAGCTGCGGCACAGCTGGCCACGGCTGGCCTTGCGGCAAAATGGTGGCTGGGTGATGTACGCGCCGCCGGTGCACTGCAGGCCTCGGCACTGGGCATGCCCTGGATGGCGGTGTCGGCGGTGCTGCGCGGCTTTTTTCTGGCCCGGCGGCGGGTGACGCCCAATGTGCTCAGCCAGCTGGCCGAGCAGGCGGTGCGCATTGCGCTGGTGGTGCTGGCCCTCACCCGCACGGCAGGGGCAGATGTGGGGCTGCGCTGCACGCTGGTGCTGGCTTCCACGGCAGCCAGCGAGGCGGTTTCTTCCGTGTTGATGCTGCTGTTTTACCGACAGGAAGCCCGGCGCTGCTTTGCCGGGCAGAAGGCCGTCCGCCCTGCCGACCCGGGCCGCCGCCTGTGGGACATCCTGTGGCCGGTGGAAGGCGGCAGGGCACTGGCCAGCGCCCTGCACACGGCTGAGAACATGCTGGTGCCCGCCTGCCTTGCGGTCTATCTGGCCGGGGCGGGCGGGCGCAGCGCGGCACTGGAGCAGTATGGTGAGCTGAAAGGCATGGCCCTGCCGCTGCTTACCTTTCCCTTCGGGCTGCTGGGCAGCCTTTCGGTGCTGCTGATGCCGGAGATCACCCAGGCGCACATTCTGGGCCAGACAAAAAGGCTCAACGCGCTTCTGGACCGGATGCTGCGGCTCACCGGCTACTTCTCCGCGCTGGCCGGGGCACTGTTCTGGGTGTGGGGCCGCCCGGCAGCACAGCTGCTGTACCAGAGCGCGGACGCCGGGTTTTACCTGGAAACGCTGGCCCCGGCCATGCCGCTGATGTATCTGGAAAGCATGGTGGACGGGGCCATGAAGGGGGTGGGGGAGCAGAAGGCGGCCTTCCGCTACAGCGTGTGGGACTCCATCCTGCGCATCGCAGGGGTAGTGCTTTTGCTGCCGCGCTTTGGCATGAAAGGCTTTCTGGCGGTGATCCTGCTCTCCAGCCTGTACACCTGCACGGCCAACACCGGACGGCTGCTGTTTTCCAGCGGGACGCCCCACGCCCTTTTTCGCTGGCTGGGGGCACCGGCACTGGCGGCGGTGCTGGCGGCTGCGGCGGGCGTGGGCCTGCGGACCGTTCTTGCCGACCCGCTGACCGCCGAACTGCCGCTTCAGCTGGCGGCCCTTGCGGCGGGCGGCAGCGGCATGGCGGCCGTGTTTCTGCTGGCAGCCTGGCCGCTGGGGCTGGGCAAAGAGCTGTGCAGCATTTTCCACGGACGGGAAAAACGTAAAATTTCTGGACACGGTGTGCAATTGTGAGTATAATACAGGAGTGGGAGCATATCGTCTCCCTGCAGCCGGACCGGGTCCGGCAAAAATAGCGGCGCAGGAAGTGTGCCTGCGCTGAGGGAAAAAGAGGACTTTTTCGTGAAAGAGAAAACCAAGAACACGCCGCAGGTGCTGGCACGCCGGGCGGTGCTGGTGCTGCTGGATGCGCTGATCGTGGCGTTCAGCTTCTACTTTGCGCTGCTGCTGCGCGCCGATGGTGCGGTGGAGGCCGCCTGGTGGCCCCACAACCGTGCCATCCTGTATGCGAACCTGCCCTGGATCGTGGCGGTGTATGTGGCCTGCTTTCTGGCGGGCGGACTGTATTCGGTGCTGTGGAAGTACGCCGGCGAGCGCGATCTGCTTCGTCTGGCGGGCATGATCGCGGTGCCCACCGGCATCGTGTATGCGGTCAACCGCCTGTGCATCCACGGCGTGCTGTTCAATTCCGCCAACTGCATGGCGGCAGTGCTCATCTTTCTGCTGGTGGGCGGCAGCCGTCTGGCGTGGCGGTTGTTTTTGAACCACCCGCTGGGCGAACGCCTGCGCAGGGTCCCGGCCAAGGACCCCAACCGCCCCGTGATGATCGTGGGCGCAGGCGAGGCCGGTGCCTGGGCCATCAATGTGTGCAAATCCAACAAGGAATACGGCCACGCGGTGGTGGCGGTGGACGATGACCCCGCCAAGCGGAACCAGACCATCCACGGCGTGCCGGTCAAGGGCACGCTGGAGGAGATCCCGGAGCTGTGTAAGCGCTACGGCATCCACAGCATCATCATTGCCATCCCCACCCTGAAGGGCAGCCGCCTGAACCATGTCATCGACCTGTGCGTCAGCACCCACTGTGCGGTGCAGGTGCTCAGCGACCCGCAGCTGGTGGGCACCGGTGCACCGCAGCAGGGGGCCTTCCGGGAACTGAACCCGGCAGACTTCCTCTCTCGCGACGAGGTGACGCTGGATACCGACAAGATCTCCGGCTACCTCACTGGCAAGACGGTGCTGGTGACCGGCGGCGGCGGTTCCATCGGCAGTGAGCTGTGCCGCCAGGTGATGCGCTTCAAGCCTGGCAAGCTGCTCATTTTTGACATCTACGAGAACTGCGCTTACGAGCTGCTCATGGAGCTGCAGCAGAAGTACGGCCGGGATATCCCGGTGACGGTGCTCATCGGTTCCATCCGTGACAAAAAGCGTCTGGACGAAGTTTTTGAGACCTACCATCCCACGGTGGTGTTCCATGCGGCGGCCCACAAGCATGTGCCGCTGATGGAAGTCAGCCCGGCCGAGGCCGTGAAGAACAACGTGCTGGGCACCAAGAACCTGCTGGTGAGCGCCAGCGAGCACGGCGTGGAGCGGCTGGTACAGCTGTCCACGGATAAGGCTGTCAACCCCACCAGCGTCATGGGCTGCACCAAGCGCATCTGCGAGATGCTCATCCAGACCTTTGCGGGCAACACCGACATGAAGTGCGTGGCCGTGCGCTTCGGCAATGTGCTGGGCAGCCATGGCAGCGTTATCCCGCTGTTTGAGGCCCAGATCAAAAAGGGCGGCCCCGTCACCCTGACCGACCCCGATATCGAGCGCTACTTCATGACCATCCCGGAGGCAGCCCAGCTGGTGCTGCAGGCGGGTGCCCTGGCCGAAAGCGGCAACATCTATGTGCTGGACATGGGCGAGCCGGTCAAGATCATGGACCTGGCCAAGCAGCTCATCCGCTTTTACGGCTATGAGCCGGGCGTGAACATGGAGATCAAGATCGTGGGCCTGCGCCCGGGCGAGAAGCTCTACGAAGAACTGATGATGGATGAGGAGCAGGACAAGATGCGCCGCACCCAGCACAACAAGATCTTCGTGGCAAGTCCGCGCACCATCGACCTGGCCGAGTTCTACGAGCAGCTGCAGGCGCTGGAAGCCGCCGCTGCCCACAACGATGAAGGCGTGGTGCAGCAGCTGGCGAAGATGATCCCCACCTTCACGCCGACACGACAGAATCTGAAGCTGTAATGCGGCAATGGGCCGCGTGCATATAAAATGAGAGGGATGTAACTATGGAAAAGAAACCGTTTCTGACCGAGGAAATGGCGCAGGCGATCATTGAGGATGTGCCCACGCCCTTCCATGTTTACGACGAAAAAGGCATCCGCGAGAATGCCCGCCGCATCAACAAGGCGTTCAGCTGGAACAAGGGTTTCAAGGAGTATTTTGCCGTCAAGGCTCTGCCGAACCCCGTCATCCTGCAGATCCTCAAGGAAGAAGGCTGCGGCGTGGACTGCTCGTCCCTGACCGAGCTCATGCTCAGCGAAGCCTGTGGCTTCTCCGGCAGCGACATCATGTTCTCCTCCAACCAGACCCCTGTGGAGGATATGAAGAAGGCCTATGAGCTGGGCGCTTACATCAACCTGGATGACGCCACCATGGTGGAATTCCTGGAGCGCGTGGCCGGTGTGCCCGAGAATATCTTCTGCCGCTATAACCCGGGCGGCACCTTCAGCCTGGGCGAGAGCGAGGAGGGCTTCCAGGTCATGGACAAGCCCGGTGATGCCAAGTACGGCATGACCGAGGAGCAGATGATCGAAAGCTACAAGAAGCTGGCGGCCAAGGGCGCCAAGAACTTTGGTATCCATGCCTTCCTGGCTTCCAACACCATCTCCGACGAATACTATCCCGAGCTGGCCGGTATCCTGTTCCAGCTGGCTGTCCGTGTGCAGAAGGCCACCGGTGTGCACATCGGCTACATCAACCTGTCCGGCGGCGTGGGCATCCCGTACCGCCCCGAGCAGACCGAGAACGACATCATGGCCATCGGTGAGGGTGTGCGCAAGAAATTTGAGGAGATCCTCGTCCCCGCAGGCATGGGCGATGTGGCCATCTTCACCGAGATGGGCCGCTTCACCACCGGCCCCTACGGCGCACTGGTGGCCACTGCCATCCACGAGAAGCACATTTATAAGGAGTACATCGGTCTGGACGCCTGCGCGGCCAACCTGATGCGTCCGGCTATGTACGGCGCTTACCATCACATCACCGTACTGGGCAAGGAGGACGCCCCCTGCGACCACATGTACGATGTGGTGGGCGGTCTGTGCGAGAACAACGACAAGTTTGCCATCGACCGCATGCTGCCGAAGATCGACATCGGCGATATCGTCTATATCCACGACACCGGTGCACACGGTTCTGCCATGGGCTACAACTACAACGGCAAGCTGCGCAGCGCCGAAGTGCTGCTGTGCGAGGACGGCAGCCATCGCCTGATCCGCCGTGCCGAGACCCCGCGTGACTATTTTGCAACGCTGGACTTCCTGCCTTTCATGAAGCCGTTCTTTGAGGATTAACCGACAACACACGAGGTACCACCGATGTTTTTTGGCTTTCAGCTCACCCTTGGCCTGATGATGGTCTTTTACGGCTACTCGGTCATGAAAAATCCCCGTGTCTGGGGCGATCAGGGCCGCCGTGCCGTCAAGGCCGAACACTTTGAGGAATACTGCCGCCAGAATGGCCTGTTCTTTCTGAAGGCGGGCTGCGTGGTAGCGGTGATCGGCGCGCTGGATGCCCTTGTCACGCTGGATGCCCTGTTGTATGCGCTGCTCTACATCTTCGGCCTGGCCTTTGCGTTCTACCCGCTCACCCGCTGGTGCAAAGCCAACGAGGGCTTCACCTGGCCCTGGCCCCACGTCCAGAGCGAGAAAAAGCGCATCAAAGAGCTGCGCAAAAATCAGGGATCCCAGGAAGCGCAGGAACAGGATAAAAAGTAACACATAACAAAAAAATCTGCCGTACAATGTGCGGCAGATTTTTTTGTTTATAATGCATCAATATTCGCTTGCAGATGTTTGTAAAACAGCCCCAGGTGGTACCCATCAATGAACCGGTGGTTCACCTCAAGGCTCATGCCCAGTGTTTCGCGGCCATTTTCCGGGACATATTTGCCCCAGGTGATGCGGGGGATGTTGTCGTCCTTATCAAAATCCCGCTCGTTGGTGCAGCCGGTCAGGTCGAACCACGGGGTGCAGGAAATGTAGATGAGGTCATCCAGCTCACCGCTCTGGTCCAGAAAGGTTTTCTGCGCGTCACTTTTGGCTTTGGCCGCCCGGCAGAATTCGTCCAGCGTGCCGGTCTTCGGCAGGGTGACGATGTGGAACTGCTCGCTGCTGAGTTTCCGGTCGGTCAGGCTGGGGATGCGTTCATCCAGCAGCCACACTTCACCTGCCCGGATGGTATAGCGGAAGTTCTCCACGGCATTCACAGCGTCGGTCACCAGATATCCGAGGGCATAATAGAAGGAGATGCCGTGGGCCTTCGCGTAGGCGTGGAGGTTCGTCACGTCCACCCGGAAGGTGACGCTGTAAAATGGCTGCGACACCCCGGAAAAGAACCGGAACAGCTCCGCCCGGGGCCAGGTGGAAAGGTCGATCTTCTGCATGAAATCTTACTCCATATCGTACCGCTTCATGGTCTCCCGCGTGCGGGACTCGTGCTTCTCGTAGTAGCCGATGAGGTTTCCGTCATCATCCCGCAGAGCCACCATGTAGACGTCCCGGTCGTGCTTGGCGTCATAGTGGGTGAAGATGAGGTTGTGGCTTTTGTCGGCGGCAAACCAGTCCACCACCTTCTGGATGGCAGCCACAGACTGCGGGTTGTGGCAGTTCATCAGGCTGCGGCCCAGCAGGGAAGCACCGCCGTATTTGGCGTAGTCCCGGATGGCCGAAGGATTCATGTATAGGATGGTGTGGTTCAGATCGCAGATGACCACATGCTCACGGTCCTGCTCGATGATGCTTTTGAAGTAGGCGTTCAGTTCCATGGTATTATTCTCCTTTGGCAGGTTCGGTCTTGTTTTTGTCCAGCGCATCAAACTGCTTCACGATCTGCGGGTCCTTCAGCTTGATGACTTTGCCGGAGAGGTAATGCAGGGTGTTTTCCTCCGGGATATCGAGGAAGCTGATGCGCACGGCGCACAGGGCCTGCGTTTTGGTACCGGTGCGCTCGTTCATCTTGCGGTTGCCGTACTTGATGTCGCCCAGCACCGGACGGCCCAGGTAGGCCAGATGGGCACGAATTTGATGGGTGCGGCCGGTGATGAGCCCGATCTTGCACAGCGCAAAGGGCCCGGCGGTGCGCAGCACGTCCACGTCCGTGATGATCTGCTTGCGGCGCTCGTCCTGCGACTGGTGGGCGTGGATGCTTACCTTGTTGTTTTTCTCGTCGTGCTCCCACCACGCGGTGAACCGCCCGGACTGCGGGATGCCCACCGTGATGGTGTAGTATTCCTTCTTGAGCAGGTCGGTGCGGATGATCTCGTTCATGTCCCGCAGGGCGGCGTAGCTCTTGGCCGCAATGACAAGACCCTCGGTGCCGCGGTCCAGCCGGTTGCAGACGCCAGGCTTGAAGCGGTTCTCACCGTGAGGGTCATACTCGCCCTTTTCGGCCAGATACTGGGTGAAGGCATCCACAAGGTTCGCGTCACCGGTGCGGTCGCTGTGGCACAAAAGGTGGGTCGGTTTATACAGTACAGCGATGTTTTCATCCTCATAAATGACGGCGACCCTGGGCTGATTCTGCTTTTTCTTCGGGGCGGCTTTCTGCACGGCGGGCTTTGCCCCCTCGGGCGGGAAGAACTCGTCGTTGATGTACAGCTCAATGAGGTCGCCTGCCTGCAGGCGGTACTCCGGCGCAGCTTTTTTGCCGTTTACCTTCACCCGCTTATTGCGGAAGCTTTTGTACAGCAGGCTGGTGGGGAAGTCGCGGGTCACGCTCTGCACAAAGCGTGAGAGGCGGACACCGTCGTCGTTGGCGGTTGCGGTATATTGTTTCATAAGTGTTCCTCAATCTATAAAGTGTACTTTTATAGTAATACAGCATCTGCTGCAAGTCAACGCGCAAAAATATATTTTCCCGCAAGCCTTGAGTTCTGGCGGCAAAATGGGTACTATTATAAGGAACGAAGCAGAAAAGGAGAACCGTCATGGCAGAACAAAAACGGCACAAGGGCCACCGCCAGCGGATGCGGGAGCGGGTGCAGAACTACGGGTTGGACAGCCTGGCTGAGCACGAAGCGCTGGAGTACATCCTCTATCTGACCAATGCGCAGAAGGACACCAACGGCATCGCCCATGACCTGATCGACCGCTTCGGCGATTTTGCCGCCGTGCTGGAGGCCAGCGAGGAAGAACTGTGCACCGTGGAGGGTGTGGGCCCGGCCAGTGCCCGGATGCTGCATCTGCTGCCGCAGATCTGCCGCTACTATGGCCGCAGCCGCACCAGCACCACCCGCTGCATCAAGACCACCGAGCAGATGGGCAGCTACCTGATGGCAAAGTTCGCCTGGTCGGACTACGAGCGCGCCATGCTGGTCAGTCTGGACAGCCGCAGGCGGGTGCGTGCCGCCGTCTGGCTGCGGGAAGGCACCTCCGACCGGGTGAGCCTGGACATCAAGGATGTGGTAGCGGCGGCCATCAAAGGCGGAACCGATGCCGTGGTGCTCTGCCACAACCACCCCAACGGCGTGGCGCTGCCCTCCATGGAAGACATGGACGCCACCGGCAGCATCGCCCGGGCGCTGGGCCTGGTGAAAATTCATCTGCTGGACCACTTCATCCTGACAGATACCGAGTATTTCTCCATGCGGGATGCGAACCGCCTGCCCAAGGGCCGGAGAGGAGAGGGAAGATGGCAGACGAAAAATTTGAACTGGTATCCTCTTACCAGCCCACCGGCGACCAGCCGCAGGCCATTGAAACACTGGTAAAGGGCGTAGAGCGGGGGGACCGCTGCCAGACTCTGCTTGGCGTCACCGGCAGCGGCAAGACCTTCACCATGGCCAACGTCATTGCCCAGTGCAACCGGCCCACACTGGTGCTGGCGCATAACAAAACGCTGGCGGCCCAGCTGTGCACCGAGTTCCGGTCCTTCTTCCCGAACAACGCGGTGGAGTACTTCGTCAGCTACTACGACTACTACCAGCCGGAAGCCTATATTCCCAGCACCGACACCTATATTGAAAAGGACAGTGCCATCAACGACGAGATCGACCGCCTGCGCCACTCGGCCACGGCGGCCCTTTCCGAGCGGCGGGATGTCATCATTGTGGCGTCGGTATCCTGCATCTACTCGCTGGGTGACCCTATCGACTACCGCAGCATGGTCATCAGCCTGCGGCCGGGGATGCAGATGGAGCGCGACGAGTTGTGCCAGAAGCTGGTTACACTACAGTATGAGCGCAACGACGTGAATTTTGTGCGCAATAAGTTCCGGGTGCACGGCGATATCGTGGACATTTACCTTGCCTATATGAGCGAGCTTGCCATCCGGGTGGAGTTCTTCGGGGACGAGATCGACCGCATCACCGAGTTCAATCCGCTTACCGGCGCGAAGCAGAACGTGGTGAAGCATGTGGCCATCTTCCCGGCCAGCCATTATATCGTCAGTGCCGAGAAAAAGGCGGCTGCGCTGGAAAAGATCCGCGCCGAGTGTGATGCGCAGGTGAAGCAGTTCACCGCCGAGGGCAAGCTCATCGAGGCTCAGCGCATCGCCCAGCGCACCAATTACGACATCGAGATGCTCAACGAGGTGGGCATGTGCAAGGGCATCGAGAACTATTCGGCGGTGCTCTCCGGCCGCGCGCCGGGCAGTATGCCGACCACCCTGCTGGATTATTTCCCGGACGATTTTCTGCTGTTCGTGGACGAGAGCCACGTCACTCTGCCGCAGGTGCGTGCCATGTACGGCGGCGACTATGCCCGCAAAAAGACGCTGGTGGAGTACGGCTTCCGTCTGCCGTCGGCGTTCGACAACCGCCCGCTGAAGTTTGAGGAAGTGGAGTCCAAGCTCAACCAGATGATCTTCGTCTCGGCTACCCCCGGCGACTATGAGCGCCAGAACAGTACCCAGGTGGCCCAGCAGGTCATCCGGCCCACCGGTCTGCTGGACCCGCTCATTTCGGTGCGCCCGGTGGAAGGGCAGGTGGTGGACCTGTTGGGCGAGATCAACACCCGCATCGAGCGGCACGAGCGCGTTCTGGTGACCACTCTGACCAAAAAGATGGCCGAGGACCTGACCGATTATCTCACCGAGCAGGGCATCAAGGTCAAGTATATGCACCACGAGGTGGATACCTTCGAGCGCATGGAGATCATCAAGGACCTGCGTCTGGGCTCCATCGACGTGGTGGTGGGCATCAACCTTCTGCGTGAAGGCCTCGACCTGCCCGAAGTGAGCCTTGTGGCCATTCTGGACGCCGATAAAGAAGGTTTCCTGCGCAGCGAGACCAGCCTCATCCAGACCATTGGCCGCGCTGCCCGCAACGCCGAGGGCCTTGTTATCATGTATGCGGACGTGGTCACCGACAGCATGGACCGCGCCATCACCGAGACCGAGCGCCGCCGCGCCATTCAGATGGCCTACAATCAGGAGCACGGCATCGTGCCCAAGACCATCGTTAAAGCCATTGCGGACAGCATCGAGATCAGCGATAAGGCTGAGAACGCCAAGCTCAACACCCGCCGCATGGGCAAAATGGAGCGGGAAGCCGCCATTGAGCGCCTGACCCGCGAGATGAAGGAAGCGGCAAAGCTGTTGGAGTTCGAGCACGCGGCCTTCCTGCGTGATCAGATCGACCGCTTGCGCCGGGGCGAGAACCCCACCGTGGACTCTGCCGCCGAGACGGAGCGCAAACAGAACCATTCACAGACACAACGAAAAGGGAGAAAATACCTTGGCAAACGATAAGATCGTCATCAAAGGTGCCCGCGAGCACAACCTGAAAAATGTCAGCCTGACCCTCCCGCGGGAAAAGCTGATCGTCATGACCGGCCTTTCCGGTTCGGGCAAGTCGAGCCTTGCTTTCGACACCATCTACGCCGACGGTCAGCGCCGCTATGTGGAAAGCCTGTCCAGCTATGCCCGCATGTTCCTGGGCCGCATGGACAAGCCCGATGTGGACGAGATCACCGGCCTTTCGCCGGCCATCTCCATTGACCAGAAAACCACCAGCCACAACCCGCGCTCCACCGTGGGCACTGTGACCGAGATCTACGATTACCTGCGTCTTTTGTACGCCCGTGTCGGCGTGCCGCACTGCCCGGTGTGTGGGCGGGTGATCAGCCAGCAGACCGTGGACGAGATGGTGGACGCGGTGCTCAAGCTGGAAGAGGGCACCAAGTTCCAGGTGCTGGCCCCGGTGGTGCGCCAGCGCAAGGGCACCCAGCAGAAGGAGCTGGATGCCGCCCGCCGCGGCGGCTATGCCCGTGTGAAAATTGACGGCAACATGTACGATCTCGACGAGGAGATCAAGCTGGAAAAGAACATCAAGCACACGGTGGAGATCGTGGTGGACCGCCTTGCCCTGCGCAAGGGCATCCGGGGCCGTCTGGCGGATTCGCTGGAGACGGCGCTGGCCCTCACCGGCGGCATCGCCGAGGTGGATGTCATCGGCGGCGAGTGCATGACCTTCAGCCAGAACTTTGCCTGCCCGGAACACGGCATCTCCATCAGCGACCTGTCACCACGGTTGTTTTCCTTCAATAACCCGCTGGGTGCCTGCGAAAAGTGCACCGGCCTTGGCACCTTCATGCGGGTGGATGAGGAGCGCATCCTGCCTAACCGGAACCTGTCTATCCGCGAGGGTGCCATCAAGGCCAGCGGCTGGTATTATGCCGAGGGCTCTGTGAGCGAGATGTACTACCTCGGCCTTGGGAAAAAGTACGGTTTCACGCTGGATACGCCCATCAAAGATATGAGCACCGAAGCCGTCAACGCCCTGCTCTACGGCACCAATGGCGAGAAGATCGAGATGCACCGCACCAATGAGTTCGGCAGCGGTGTGTACTACAACACCTTTGAGGGCATCGTGGAGAATCTGGAGCGCCGCTTCCGCGAGACCAACAGCGAGTGGATGAAAGAGGAGATCGGCAGCTTCATGTCCGGCGTGGAGTGCCCGGACTGCCACGGCAAGCGCCTGAAGCCGGTGGTGCTGGCCGTGACCATCGGCGATAAGAACATCAGCGACTTCTGCGAGATGTCCATCCGGGATGAGCTGGCGTTCATCAAGGAAAATGAGCCGAATCTGACCGAAAAGCAGCGCCAGATCGGCGGCCAGATCATGAAGGAGATCAAGAACCGCCTGCAGTTTTTGCAGAGCGTGGGTCTGGATTACCTCACGCTGGCCCGGTCGGCAGGTACGCTTTCCGGCGGCGAGAGCCAGCGCATCCGCCTGACGACCCAGATCGGCAGCGCCCTTTCCGGTGTGCTCTATGTGCTGGATGAGCCGTCCATCGGCCTGCACCAGCGCGATAACGACAAGCTCATTGCAACGCTCAAAAATCTCCGCGACCTGGGCAACACGGTTATCGTTGTCGAGCACGACGAGGACACCATGCGCAGTGCGGATTATATCGTGGACGTGGGCCCGGGTGCCGGTGTGCACGGCGGCGAGATCGTTGCAGCGGGCAGCGTGAAGGATATCTGCAAGGCCAAGCGCAGCATCACCGGCGATTACCTCTCGGGCCGCAAGCGCATCGAAGTGCCGCAGACCCGCCGCACCGGCAACGGCAATTACCTCACCGTGAAGGGCGCACGAGAAAACAACCTGCGCAACATCGACGTGAAATTCCCGCTGGGCGAGTTCATCTGCGTGACCGGCATTTCCGGCTCCGGCAAGTCCAGCCTGATCAATGAAATTCTGTATAAGACACTGGCCTGCGAGCTGAACGGCGCACGCTCCCGCGCAGGCAAGTGTGATGGGGTAGAGGGCCTTGAATTTGTGGATAAGGTCATCGGCATTGACCAGCAGCCCATCGGCCGCACCCCGCGCTCCAACCCCGCCACCTACACCGGCGTGTTCAACGATATCCGCACCGTTTTCTCCCAGACACAGGACGCCAAAATGCGCGGCTACGGCCCGGGCCGGTTCAGCTTCAATGTCAAGGGCGGCCGCTGCGAAGCCTGTGAGGGCAACGGCATTCTGCAGATCGAGATGCACTTCCTGCCGGATGTGTATGTGCCCTGCGAAGTGTGCAAAGGTGCGCGCTACAACCGGGAAACGCTGGAGGTAAAGTATAAGGAAAAGACCATTTCCGATGTGCTGAACATGACGGTGGAAGAAGCGGTGGTCTTCTTTGCTAACCAGCCGAAGATCGCCCGCAAGCTGCAGACCCTGTTGGACGTGGGCCTTGGCTATGTGACCCTGGGCCAGAGCGCCACCACCCTCTCCGGCGGCGAGGCCCAGCGCGTGAAGCTGGCCAATGAGCTGGCCCGCCGCAGCACCGGCAAGACGGTGTATATCCTCGACGAGCCCACCACCGGCCTGCACATCGCGGATGTGCACCGGCTGATCGAGGTGCTGCAGAAGCTGGTGGATGCAGGCAACACCGTCATCGTCATCGAGCACAACCTTGATCTCATCAAGTGTGCCGACCACATCATTGATCTCGGCCCCGAGGGCGGCAGTGCCGGCGGTGAGATCGTGGCCGAGGGCACCCCTGAGCAGGTGGCCGAGGTGCCCGGCAGCTTTACCGGCCAGTACCTGAAGCCGCTGCTGGAAAAGGACAAGCTTCTGCGCGTGGAACAGGGCAAATAAAACGGCGTATGTGCGTATAAATCGGACTTTTCTTCAAAAAACACGAAAAAATTCAAAAAAGCGGTTGACAAAACCACTGCATCTGAGTATAATATTTCTTGTCGCCGATGCTTCGGTAGGGAGGCAGAGGACGATATCCGGGTGTAGCGCAGTTTTGGTAGCGCGCTTGAATGGGGTTCAAGAGGCCGTGAGTTCGATTCTCGCCACTCGGACCAAACAAAAATAATCCG